>Ga0105047_10000045_pt1 | contig 148549 bp, 150 predicted proteins | sample MAT04_FD_78384 | JGI IMG/M metagenome (GOLD analysis project Ga0105047, IMG submission 78384) | Freshwater microbial communities from Lake Fryxell liftoff mats and glacier meltwater in Antarctica - MAT-04 (megahit assembly) | ecosystem: Environmental > Aquatic > Freshwater > Ice > Liftoff...
GTTCGCGATTCGTGAGGGTGGTCGTACAGTCGGCGCCGGCCGCGTCGTGAAGATCCTCAAGTAGCCCGGTTCTGGTTGCGAAACGCCCGGGTTCTGCCGGGTGTCCGACAGCCAGAACGACGATCTTTCTGGGGTGTGGGAGAGTTCTGGTCGTTGTGAGAGCGACCACTGTCACCCTCTCACGACGCGGCCTTGATCGAGCCCTGACAACCCCGCTTCACATCCAGGCGGGGTGAGCTGCCAGGTCTCTGCATCCGAGCGGATTGGCGCCGAGCTTGAAGTAGTCGTCATGGCCCGGATCAAGCATCAGGTTGTCCCAGTCGCGGCCGGTTGTCCCCTCGTAGATCACGTCGCGGGGATCATCGCCGACGTGCCCACCGTTGCGGTGTGGAGCGCATCCCTGAGGAGGCGCGCCCTCGACTGCGCCAAGGGCGTGGGTGAGTTCGTGCACCATGAGGTACGGAATCCCGCCGTTCCACATTCCGGGCCGAATTCCACAGGACGCCATGTAGTTCACGGCCAGACCGGAGGAAAGCGAGTTGAGTTGGTAAGCGCTCCCTTCGCCGCAGGGCCAGGATCCCGGTACCCCGGCGTCGATCCAGACCAGCGAGATTCGACCCCTGGTGACGACGCCGGCGGCGACCATCAGCGGCCCCAAACCGTCGAAGACCGCAGAGTGTTGCTGGGAATCGAGCTGTGCCCGGGTCTGGGAAACCCTGACCGTCACGACGGAGATGGCCGGACCGTTCCGCACCCATCGCAACCGGCGCCCGTCGTTCTGCCCGGCGAACCAGTCGTCGATGAGCGTGGCGTCGAGCGCTATCGCTTGGGTGACCGTCGGGTTGTCAACCCCGTCGGCGGTCAGGACGTGGATGGCCTGGATGGTGTCGGCCTTGAGGTAGTAATCGGGATTGACCGCCGGACCCGGCCCGAAGGTCACATTCTGGCCCGGCACCGATGGCTGAGCGGGAAATCCGGTTTGGGTGGTTTGACGCGCCCGTAGCAGGGTCACGATCAGCTCCGTGACCTGGGCCTTGGTGGCCTTTCGGACCCACCGGCCCCGCTCGCAGCGCAGTACAGAGGATCCGTCGTCACCCCAATCGGTGCTCCGGCATTGGGCGCCCGCCTGTGCTTTTACACATCCAGTGGCCGACAGCGACAGCGCCAACGTCACCGCCGTCAGAACGGTCACCGTTCGTCGAGTCATCGCAGGAGCATCATTGATGCCGACGACGGTGGCAACGAGGCTGCCAATTTGGGGCCACCACACAACTCCGCTACCGTCGTCCCTTGTTCTTTGGAAACTGATCGAGATGTGGCGACCCAGTCGCTGGAAAGCACGAGAGTCATGGCAGCAGCAACGTCACGTACCCGTATCCGCCTCAAGGCGTACGACCACGAGGTCCTCGATCAGTCGACCAAGAAGATTGTCGAGACCGTGCTCCGCACCGGCGCGACCATCAAGGGTCCGATCCCGTTGCCGACCGAGAAGCACCGCATCACGGTGATCCGCTCGCCGCACAAGTACAAAGACAGCCGCGAGCACTTCGAGATGCGTATCCACAAGCGCCTCGTGGACATCGTGGAGTACACCCCGAAGACCATCGACTCCCTGCAGCGGCTGGATCTTCCCGCCGGCGTCGAGATCGAGATCAAGGTCGAAGCGCTGTAGTCACTGCACTTCGCGCAGGCGCTCATAGCGGATGCTCGCTGCGGCTGGCGCCGCAACGCTGCGCCGAGTGATTGCTTCCGAGCAGATTTGGTACAGATGAAAGGGAACCGATAACGTCGGGGTCCTTGTGTGTCCGGCTTCGGTCGGCACTCGAAATCGAAGTCCAGCCAGGCCCCTCGGGAACCGGTCGGCACAATTGAGAGATCGCTCCGCCTCGGGTCAAACCGGTGCGGAGCGTTCGCATGACGGGCTACCGGCATGCGATCCACCCTCTAGAGGAAGAGCCTCCATGGCGACTAAGGCAATCGTCGGCGAGAAGGTCGGCATGACGCAGGTATGGGACGACAACAACAACGTCGTACCCGTCACCGTGCTGAAGGTCACCCCCGTCCGCATCGTTCAGGTGAAGACCAACGAGAGCGACGGCTACACCGCGCTCCAGGTGACCTACGGTCGCCGTGACGCCCGCAAGCTCACCCAGCCCCTCGCCGGGCACTACGCCAAGGCTGGCGTCGATCCGGGGGAGCAGCTCGTCGAGCTCCGTCTCGACGACGTCTCCGACTACAGCGTGGGCCAAGAGCTCTCCGTTGACATTCTCGAAGCTGGTGAGCGCGTGGACGTGACGGCCATCAGCAAAGGCCACGGCTTCGCAGGCGTCATGAAGCGCCACAACTTCAAGGGCCAGGGCGCGAGCCACGGCAACCACAAACACCACCGTGCTCCTGGTTCTGTCGGCCAATGCGCCACACCGGGTCGCGTCTTCAAGGGCAAGAAGATGCCCGGCCAGATGGGCAACGTGAAGGTCACCACCTTGAACCTCAAGGTGGTTCAGGCCGACGCAGAGACCGACATCCTGTTGGTCCGCGGCGCAGTCCCCGGGCCCAACGGCGGCCTCGTCCTCGTTCGCGACGCCGTGAAGGGAGCCAAGTGATGGCCAGCCTCACTCTCAAGACCCCCGCAGGAACCGGTGCAGGATCCGTCGACCTCGATGACACCATCTTCGGGATCGAGCCGAACATCCCCGTGATGCATCAGGTCGTGACGGCCCAGCTCGCCGCCAAGCGACAGGGCACCCAGTCGACCAAGACCCGCTCCGAGGTCTCCGGCGGTGGCATCAAGCCCTTCAAGCAGAAGGGCACCGGTCGTGCCCGCGCTGGCTCGACTCGAGCGCCGCAGTGGCGTGGTGGCGGCGTGGCTCTTGGCCCGAAGCCGCGAAAGTACGACCAGAAGACCCCCAAGAAGATGAAGAAGCTGGCGCTCAGGTCTGCCTTGTCGGACCGGTTCAGCGACGACAAGGTCGTCGTGGTCAACTCCTGGAGCTGGGAGAAGCCGTCCACGAAGTTGGCCAAGGCGGCCCTCAGCGCGTTGGGCGTGTCAGGTAAGGCGCTCGTCGTCATCGAGCCCACCGACGTCATCGCCGCCAAGAGCTTCCGCAATCTGCCGTCGGTCCATGTGCTGACCGCTGGCGAGCTCAACACCTTCGACGTACTCGTGAGCGACTACGTCATCTTCACCGAAGCGACCCTTCCGGTGGCACCCTCGGCCAAGGAGACCAACTGATGAAAGACGCACACGACGTCATCCTGCGCCCGGTCGTCTCCGAGAAGTCTTACGGACTCTTCGAGCAGAAGGTCTACACATTCGTGGTTCCTCGCAGCGCTTCCAAGCCCGAGATCCGCGACGCCGTCGAGCGCATCTGGCCCAACGTCAAGGTCAAGAACGTCAACACGCTGAACCGCAAGGGCAAGACCAAGCGGGACCGCAAGAAGGGCACCGACGTCAAGTTGCCCGATCACAAGCACGCAATCGTCACTCTCACCGCTGAGTCGGCTGAGATCGAAATCTTCCAGGCCGGCTGAGAAAGAACTGGATCATGGCACTTCGCAAACGTAAGCCCACCAGCCCGGGACGTCGCTTTCAGACCGTCTCGGACTTCGCTGAGATCACCTCGACGACGCCCGAGAAGTCCCTGCTTGTCTCCAAGCACCGGACCGGCGGACGCAACTCATACGGTCGCAAAACCGCTCGACATCGCGGTGGCGGCCACAAGCAGCAATACCGCATCATCGACTTCAAACGTCGTAAGGATGGCGTGCCCGCCAAGGTCGCGACCATCGAGTACGACCCGAACCGCACCTGCCGGATCGCGTTGCTGCATTACCTCGATGGTGAGAAGCGATACATCCTCGCTCCCAAGGACCTCAAGGTCGGCGACACCGTCAACTCGGGTCAGGGATCTGACATCCGTCCCGGCAACGCCATGCCCATGCGCTTCATCCCCGTCGGCACCGTGGTGCACAACGTGGAACTCAAGCCCGGAGGCGGGGGCAAGATGGCCCGCTCCGCAGGCTCGAGCGTGCAGCTCGTCGCCAAGGAAGGCGATTTCGCCACCCTCCGTCTGCCCAGCACTGAGATGCGGCGTGTTCCGATCGATTGCATCGCCACGGTCGGCGAGGTCGGCAACTCCGAGCATGAGCTGATCAAGATCGGCAAGGCCGGCCGCAATCGCTGGAAGGGCGTCAAGCCCCAGACCCGTGGCGTGGCCATGAACCCGGTCGACCACCCCCATGGTGGCGGCGAGGGCAAGACCTCGGGCGGCCGTCATCCGGTGTCGCCGTGGGGCAAGCCCGAAGGCCGCACACGCGACAAGACCAAGCCGTCCCAGCAACTCATCGTCCGTCGTCGTCGGACCCGCGGTTCACGGCGATAAGGGAGAGAACTCATGCCTCGTAGCCTCAAAAAAGGTCCATTCGTCGACGACCATCTGCTCAAGAAGGTCGACGCCCAGAACGAAGCCGGAACCAAGACCGTCATCAAGACGTGGTCCCGTCGCTCCACGATCATCCCTGAGATGGTCGGACACACCATTGCCGTGCACGACGGCCGCAAGCACGTCCCGGTCTACGTAACCGAGTCGATGGTCGGCCACAAGCTCGGCGAATTCGCTCCCACGCGGACCTTCAAGTTCCATGCCGGCCAGGAGAAGGGCGGTCGACGCTGATGACCGGTCCCAAGACCAATGAGCGCCCCGGGGTTCGGGCGCATCTCGGTGCGGCCAGCTTCTCTGCCTACAAGGCGCGTGAAGTGCTGGACCTCATCCGCAACAAGCCGATCGCTGAAGCCCGAGGGATCCTCGAGCTGACGCAGCGGCAGTGCTCCGAACCCATCTTGAAGTTGCTCGATTCGGCGGTTGCCAACGCCGGAAACAACAACGACATCCCCGCCGATGAGTTGTTCATCTCAGCCTGTTACGCCGATGAGGGCACGACGCTCCGTCGCTTCCGCCCCCGGGCCAAGGGCCGCGGCACCCGCACCCGCAAGCGAACCTGCAAGATCACGATCATCGTGAGCCGGCTCACCCAGGACGACCTCGATCGCATCCGCGAACGCAACTCCCGTCGTGGCGTTGCTCCGGCCGATGTTGCTGCATCGCGTGCCAAGCGCGTTGCCCGCAGCCGTCGTTCGGGCGAAGCGGCAGCGGCCGCCGAAGCCGAAGCTGCCGAACTCGAGAACAACGAACTCGAAACCGACGAGACCGACACCGAGACGGTCGAGACCGAGGCCTCCGAGGCCACGGCGCTCGACAGCGAAGACACTGGGGCGACCGAGCCCGACGCGGCCGATGCGGCCGAGGAAGAGGACAGCGTGGCTGACGACACCGAAGCGACCGAGACCGACGACCCGACGACCGAAGGCCCCGATACCGAAGGCCCCGATACCGAAGACCCCGATACCGAAGACAAGGACGCCTGATGGGCCAGAAAGTCAACCCCTACGGGTTTCGTCTCGGCATCACCACTGACTGGAAGTCCCGTTGGTTCGCTGATCGACAGGAATACGTCGACTACGTGATCGAGGACTGCCGGATCCGTGAACTGATCATGGGGTTCACCTACATGAACCGTAAGGATCCCGAGGTCATGATCCGCTCCCCATTGGGTGGAGTCGCAGCCATCAGCCGGATCGAGGTCGAGCGCACCCGCGATCGTCTCCGCATCGATGTCCACACCGCCCGTCCGGGAATGGTGATCGGCCGTCGTGGTGCTACTGCCGACCGCCTCCGCGCGGCGTTGACCAAGCTCACCGGCAATGCCAAGGTGCAGCTCAACATCCAGGAGATCAAGCAGCCCGAGCTCGACGCAGCGTTGATCGCGCAGGGCGTCGCCGATCAGCTGACCGGTCGTGTCGCCTTCCGGCGTGCCATGAAGCGCGCCATCCAGAACGCCCAGAAGGCCGGTGCCCAAGGCATCAAAGTCCAGTGCTCGGGTCGCCTCGGTGGCGCCGAGATGAGCCGTTCCGAGCAGTACCGCGAGGGTCGTGTGCCATTGCACACGTTGCGAGCGGACATCGACTACGGCTTCCGCGAGGCCGCCACTACCTACGGCCGTATCGGCGTCAAGGTGTGGATCTACAAGGGCAACATCCTTCCCTACAAGCCCCAGGCTGATGACCGTGCGCTTCGTGAGGCCGCCATGGCCGTCGGCGAGCCGTCCGGTGAGCCCCGCAAGGTCGTTTCATCCTCGGCCAAGCGGCGAGTGGACGAGCGCGCTGCTGCGGCCCCCGACGATGTCGAAGAGGCAACGCCGCTCATCAAGGAAGCCGATCCGGACTTCGAGCGTCTCCTCGCCGAGGAAGAAGAGATCGAGCGCTCCACCCGAGCCCATCACGAAACCCCGCACTTCCGACCAGGGGACGGTGACTGATCATGTTGATGCCTCGCAAAGTCGCGCACCGCAAGCAGCACCGCGGCCGTATGACCGGAAACTCCAAAGGTGGCACCAATGTCACCTTCGGCCAGTACGGGATTCAGGCTCTCGAGCCGGGGTGGATCACCGCCCGTCAGATCGAAGCGGCTCGTATCGCCATGACTCGCCACATCAAGCGTGGTGGCAAGGTCTGGATCAACATCTTTCCGGACAAGCCAGTAACGCAGAAGCCCGCCGAGACCCGCATGGGTTCCGGTAAGGGCAACCCCGAGCGTTGGGTCGCCGTGGTCCGTCCGGGCCGCATCCTGTTCGAACTGTCCTACCCGGACGAAGAAACCGCCCGTGGCGCGCTGAATCGTGCGATTCAGAAGCTTCCCATCAAGGCGCGGATCATCAAGCGGGAAGAGGGATTCTGATGGCGAAGAACTCCGTACACGACTTGAGCGACGACGAACTCGTCACCGAGCTCGCCCGAGGTCGCGCAGCGCTGTTCGACAGTCGCTTCGGGCTGGCGACCGGCTCGCTCGAGAATCACAGCCAGATCAAGCGTTGGAAGCAGACCATCGCCCGTATCGAGACCGAGCTCCGTGAGCGCGAGATCGCTGCGGCGGAAGCTGCCGAAGGGAAGGCGTCATGACTGACACCGAGACCGCTCCGAGCGAGCGAAATGTCCGCAAGACCCGTGAGGGCTTGGTGACCTCGAACGCCATGGACAAGACGGCGATCGTCACGGTCACCGACCGGGTCCGGCACAAGAAGTACTCCAAGACCTTGCAGCGCACGACGCGCCTGTACGTCCACGACGAGACCAACGATCTCAACGTCGGCGATCGCGTTCGAGTGTCCGAGACTCGCCCGTTGTCAAAGCTCAAGCGATGGCGAATCGTCGAAGTGCTGGAGCGTGCACGATGATCCAGCAAGAATCACGCCTTCGGGTCGCAGACAACTCCGGCGCTCGTGAGGTCCTCTGCATCAAGGTGCTCGGTGGCTCGCGTCGCCGCTACGCCTCCATCGGCGACGTCTTCGTCGCCACGGTGAAAGACGCCCTGCCCGGCGCGGCCGTCAAGAAGGGCGACGTCGTCAAGTGCGTTGTCGTGCGGGTGAAGAAGGAAAAGCGTCGAGCCGACGGCTCCTACATCCGCTTCGACGAGAACGCCGCCGTCCTCATCAATGATGCTCGCCAGCCGCGTGGCACCCGCATCTTCGGCCCAGTTGGTCGTGAGTTGCGTGAGAAGAAGTTCATGCGCATCGTGTCGCTCGCCCCGGAGGTCTTGTGATGAAGATCCGTAAGGGAGACACCGTGGTGGTGTTGGCCGGCAAGGACAAGGGACGCAAGGGCGAGGTCATCCGCTCCATGCCCAAGGATGGCAAGGTCATCGTCTCCGGAATCAACGTCGCCAAGAAGCATCAGAAGCCCACCCGGGCAATGCAACAGGGCGGCATCTTGGACAAGCCGATGCCCATTGACGTATCGAACGTCGCCTTGCTCGATGGCGGTGCGGCTACTCGAGTCGGTTACTCCACCGACGCCAAGGGCGCCAAGGTCCGCATCGGACGCAAAAGTGGAGGTCAGCTGTGAGCACCGACACCAAGATGGTTCCGCGACTCAAGGCGAAGTACAACGACGAGATCCGCTCCCAGCTCCACACAGAGCTCGGCGTCTCGAGCATCATGCAGGTTCCGAGGCTCGAGAAGATCGTGATCAACGTCGGTTGTGGCGGAGCCACCGAGAACCGGCACCTCATCGACAAAGTGATCAACGAGATCTCCACGATCAGCGGTCAGAAACCCATCGTCACGAAGGCCAAGAAGTCCATTGCCGGCTTCAAGCTCCGTGAAGGCAATGCCATCGGCGTCAAGGTGACGCTGCGCGGCGACAACATGTGGGAATTCTTCGATCGCCTGATCACGCTGGCGATTCCCCGCATCCGTGACTTTCGGGGGCTCAACCCCAAGAGTTTCGACGGCTGCGGTAACTACACATTCGGCGTCACCGAGCAGCTCATCTTTCCCGAGATCAGCTACGACCAGGTCGACTCCGCTCGTGGCATGGACATCACGTTCGTGACCACCGCCCAGACCAACGCCGAGGGCAGAGCCCTGCTCGACGCATTCCACTTCCCGTTCCGACGCGAGGCGCAGTAATGGCCACCAAGGCACTCAAAGAAAAGCAGCAGAAGAAGCCGAAGTTCAAGGTGAGGGGATACACGCGCTGTCAGCGATGTGGCCGTCCTCGTGCCGTGCTCCGCAAATTCGGTCTCTGCCGGATCTGTTTCCGTGAACTTGCTCACGCTGGCGATCTGCCGGGCGTGACCAAGGCCAGCTGGTAATGGGAGGAATTGTCCAATGACCATGACCGATCCCATCGCAGACATGCTGACTCGTATCCGCAACGCCAACACAGCGATGCACGACGACGTCACCATGCCGAGTTCGAAGCTGAAGGAATCCCTTGCGGAGCTCCTCAAGGCCGAGGGCTACATCAGTGGTTTCACCATTGCTGATGTCCCCGGGCGCCCGTCCAAGGCGCTCCACATTCAACTGAAGTACAGCCCAGACCGTCGTCGGGTGATCTCCGGTATCAAGCGGGTCAGTAAACCTGGCCTGCGCGTCTACGCCAAGACCTCGGAGATCCATCGGGTCCTCGGCGGCCTCGGCATCGCTGTCCTGTCCACCAGCCAGGGGCTCATGACCGACCGGGAAGCGCGCAAGCGCAAGGTCGGCGGCGAAGTTCTCTGTCACGTCTGGTGAGGAACAACTGATGTCACGAATTGGAAAAGCACCCATTCCCGTCCCCGCAGGCGTCGACGTGTCGATCTCTGAGGGAACCGTCATGGTCAAGGGTCCCAAGGGCCAGTTGAGCCGGACGATCCCCGGCGCCATCACGGTGCGGATCGACGAAGCCACCGTCTTTGTCGAGCGGCCCGACGACGAGCGGGAGAACCGTGCGCTGCACGGCATGTTCCGTTCGTTGGTCAACAACATGGTCACGGGCGTTACCGACGGGTTCCGCAAGGAACTGGACATCGTCGGGGTCGGCTACCGTGCCGCCGCCAACGGGTCGGACAAGCTCGACATGTCGCTCGGCTTCAGCCACCCAGTGGTCGTCGAGGCGCCCGAGGGCATCACCTTCGTGGTCCCGCAGCCCACTCGCATCGAGGTGCACGGGATCGACAAACAACTCGTCGGCCAAGTTGCGGCCAACATCCGTTCATTGCGCAAGCCGGAGCCCTACAAGGGCAAGGGCGTTCGCTATGTGGACGAACGTGTTCGCCGCAAGGCCGGAAAGGCTGGCAAGTAGCAATGAGCGACAAGTCAAAGGTCAAACGCGAGGCGCGACTCCGCCGCCATCGCCGTGTTCGCAAGAACGTTCGCGGTACCGCTCTGCGGCCCCGTCTGGCGGTCTTCCGTTCCAACCGCCACATCGTGGCGCAGGTCATCGACGATGTCTCCGGGCGCACGCTCGCCGCGGCCTCGTCGCACGAATCTGGCATCGAGGGTGGCGCCACCGTCGTCGCTGCGACCCAGGTCGGGACCGCACTGGCCGAGCGGGCGAAGGCGGCCGGCGTTGACGCCGTCGTGTTCGATCGCGGCGGCAACGTCTATCACGGCAGGGTCGCGGCGCTTGCTGACGCCGCCCGCGAAGCAGGACTGGATTTCTGATGGCATCGAATGAACAAGCTGAGCTGCGCGACTCTCGCGTGATCAACATCAATCGTGTGGCCAAGGTCGTCAAGGGTGGCCGTCGCTTCTCCTTCACGGCGTTGGTCGTGATCGGTGACGGACACGGTCGCGTCGGTCTGGGCTACGGCAAGGCCAAGGAAGTTCCCTTGGCCATCCAGAAAGGCACCGAAGAGGCTCGCAAGAATCTCTTCGAGGTTCCGCTGGCCGGATCAACGATCATCCACCCGATCATCGGACAGCTCGGCGCCGGTCGAGTGCTGTTGCAGCCCGCTGCTCCGGGTACTGGTGTCATCGCCGGCGGTGCGGCTCGCGCCATCCTGGAAGAAGCGGGAATCGGCGATGTGCTCTGCAAGTCGCTCGGCTCCTCCAACTACATCAACGTGGCCCGCGCTACCATCAACGGCCTGCAGAACCTGCGCCGTCCCGATGACATCGCGCGGCTTCGTGGGCTCGATCCCGAGGAGTTCGTTCCCCGGGGACTGCTGAACGCCTACCGCGAATCACAGCGCGGGCCCGCCCCTGAACCCTTCGAGGTGAAGTGATGGCGAAGATCAAAGTCACGCAGGTCCGGTCGGCCATCGGCACCAAACCCAAGCAGCGCGGCACGCTCCGTGCGCTCGGACTGGGTCGCATTGGCAAGAGCCGGATCCATGAGGACACACCCGATGCCAGAGGGCAGATCCACAAGGTCCCCCACCTGGTCACGGTCGAAGAGGTGAACGAGTGAAGATCCATGATCTCAAGCCGGCTCCCGGCTCGACGAAGAAATCCAAGCGCGTCGGTCGTGGGATCGGCGGCAAGGGCGGTAAGACGGCCGGCCGTGGCACCAAGGGTCAGAACTCGCGTTCTGGTGGTGGTGTCCGCGTCGGGTTCGAGGGTGGTCAGTTGCCACTCGCCATGCGCCTCCCGAAGCTGCGCGGGTTCACCAACCCGTTCCGCGTTGAGTATCAGGCCATCAACCTCGACACCATCGAGGAATCCGGTCTCGCTGACGTCACACCACAAGCACTGCTGTCCAAGGGGCTCGTCTCCAAGGGCGCGCTCGTCAAGGTCCTGGGCCGCGGCGAGCTCACCCGGACGGTCAACGTCAAAGTGCACGCCTACTCGGCGTCTGCTGAAGCAGCCATCACCGCAGCCGGAGGGACCGTCGAACGTCTCGACCTGCCCTTCAAGGTGCGTCCCGCCTTCCACGGAAGCGCCCACACGAATCGCTAGGTGCGGGGTCCGCGAGGGCCTCGAACCTGCACTACCGTTCGGGGGCGGCCTCTGCCGCCCTCGAGTCCGTTCGGAACACAGATCTCCCGGGGGAGAACAACCGTGCTGAAGTCCATTCGCAACGTGTTCAAAGTCACGGAGCTGCGAAACAAGATCCTGTTCACAATCTTCATTCTGGTGATCTACCGGCTGGGGTCCTATATCCCTGCGCCGGGCATCGACCAGAACGCGGTCAATGCCATCAAGGACTCGGCCAAAGAAGGCGGTGTGCTGGCCTTCCTGCAGCTCTTCAGTGGCAAGGCGCTCACGCAGTTCGCGGTCTTCGCGCTCGGGATCATGCCCTACATCACCAGCTCGATCATCATGCAGATCTTGACCGTGGTGATCCCGAAGCTTCAGCAATGGCAAGAGCAGGGGGCGGTCGGTCAACGCAAGATCACCCAGTGGACTCGGTACCTGACGATTGCGATCGCGGTCATTCAATCCACCGGTCTGGTGTACCTCTTTCACAACGGTGGATTCGCCGGTGCTGGCAACAACCAGGACATCGTTCCCAACTTCGGCGTCTTCCGGGTGTTGCTCATCGTGATCACGCTCACTGCCGGAACGGCGTTGCTGATGTGGATGGGCGAAGCCATCACCCAGCGGGGTATCGGCAACGGCATGTCGCTCATCATCTTCTCGTCAGTGGTATCAGCGCTGCCTTCCACCGGTGCCCAAGTCAAGGCGCAGGAGGGCTGGGCCGGAGTAGCACTCGTGTTGTCGCTGATGATCGTGATGTTGGTGATGATCGTGTTCATCGAACAGGGTCAGCGGCGGATTCCAGTGCAGTTCGCCAAGCGTGTGGTCGGCAAGCGTATGTATGGCGGCCAGAGCACCTACATCCCACTCAAGGTCAACATGAGCGGAGTGATCCCGATCATCTTCGCCTCCGCCGTGCTCAACCTGCCGGTGCTGCTCAGCCAGGTGCTGCCCCAGGACACCGGGTGGGGCAGAGGCGTGACCACCTGGATCGACGACAACCTCAAAGGCGGAACCAGTCCGTTCTATCTGTTGTTCTTCGGCCTGATGATTCTCGGGTTCTCGTACTTCTACACCGCCATTGCATTCGACCCGGTCCAGCAGGCGGACAACCTCCGCAAGCAGGGCGGGTTCATTCCCGGTATCCGTCCCGGGCCCCAGACCGAGACCTACCTGGCCAAGGTGCTCAACCGAATCACCCTTCCCGGTGCGGTGTTCATTGCCTTCCTGGCGTTGGTGCCAGCCATCGTGATCGGCGTGGTCCTCTCGGACACCAGCGGCAACATCGGCCAGAACTTCGGCGGCACCTCGCTGCTCATCGCGGTGGGCGTTGCCCTAGAAACGATGAAGCAGATCGACAGCCAGCTGATGATGCGCAACTACGACGGCTTCCTCAAGCTGTAGCTCGCGTTTGCGGCCAGCCACGAAACCTGTTGAAGTTTCCCGATGTCCAGCGGAGTCAGGCTCATCATCTTTGGCCGGCAGGGAGCTGGCAAGGGGACGCAGTGCGTTCGCTTGGCGTTGCACTATGACGTGCCTCACATCTCAACTGGTGACATGTTGCGAGCCGCGGTACGCGACGGCACCGAGTTCGGCTTGAAGGCCAAGGAGTTCATGGATGCTGGCAAACTCCTGCCTGACGACATCATGGTGGGGCTGGTCGCGGAGCGACTCGCGCAACCAGACGCCACCAAGGGGTGGTTGCTGGACGGATTTCCGCGGACACCCGGCCAAGCAGAAGCGCTCGCCGAGGTCACCGCTGATGCCCCGTTCGATGTCGCAGTGAACCTAGACGTTCCCGAGGATGTCGTCATTGCTCGGATCTCCTCGCGTCGGGTATGCGAAGACTGCGGTGCGATCTACTCGACGGACCATCCACCGACGTCGCCGTGGACATGTGACAAGTGCGGCGGCAACGTGGTTCAGCGAGACGATGACACCGAGGACGCGGTCAAGAAGCGCTTGGCGGACTACCTCGCCCAGACGGCCCCGCTCATCGACTACTTCGCCGATCGACACCAGCTGGTCACCGTCGATGGCAATGACCAGCCCGACGTCGTCTTCGAGCGGTTGACGTCAGCGGTGGATGGAGCCATCGTCGTCTGAGAAACTTGCCCCGACTGAATTGGTCAGGGCAGCGGACCTGCTATAGCATCTCCCGCTGGCCTCCGCGTCTACGACGCATACGGCCGACCCCCAGTCATTGGCCCGGTCTCCGGGCGTTACCAGGAGTGCACTCTGCCCAAGTCCAAGGAAGACGCAATTGTCCTCGAGGGGACCGTCCTCGAACCGTTGCCGAACGCCATGTTCAAGGTGGAACTCGAGAACGGGCACAAAGTGCTCGCTCACATCTCCGGCAAAATGCGGATGCACTACATCCGAATTCTGCCTGGCGACAAGGTTCAAGTAGAGCTCACACCGTATGACCTCAGCCGAGGTCGGATCACCTACAGGTACAAGTGAGGCACCAGCGGGTCGGGACACCGATCCGCAGGACAACCTCATTCCACCGTCCTGACGCATGCTGCGTCGGGGCCGAGGGTCGAGCTAAGACGCCGACCAACAGAGAGTGAACAATGAAAGTACGACCAAGCGTCAAACGCATGTGTGAGAAGTGCAGAGTGATCCGCCGGCACGGCCGTGTGCAGGTCATCTGCGAGAACCCGCGCCACAAGCAGCGGCAAGGCTGAGGGGCCGACGATGGCACGAATTTCCGGCGTCGACATCCCCCGCGAAAAGCGGCTGGTGATCTCCCTGACCTATATCTTCGGCATCGGCCGCACCCTCTCCGAGGAGATCTGCGCCGCCACCGAGATTGACGAGTCAACCCGAGTCCGTGATCTCACCGACTCCGAGGTCAACAAGCTCCGAGCGCACATCGAGGAACACCTCAAGGTGGAAGGCGATCTCCGGCGTGAGATCAGCCAGAACATCAAGCGCAAGATGGAGATCGGTTCGTACCAGGGTATCCGGCATCGCCGTGGACTCCCGGTCCGTGGGCAGCGCACCCACACCAACGCACGTACCCGTAAGGGCCCGAAGAAGACCGTGGCTGGCAAGAAGAAGGTCAAGAAGTAATGGCAAAGCCTCAAGCTGGAGGACGTCGGCCGAAACGCAAGGAACGGAAGAACGTCACGCACGGCATCGTGCACATCAAGAGTTCGTTCAACAACACGATCGTCTCGATCACCGATCAGGACGGCAACGTCATCTCGTGGGCTTCGGCCGGCAATGTGGGCTTCAAGGGCTCCCGGAAGTCGACACCGTTCGCCGCCCAGATGGCGGCGGAGCAGGCAGCTCGTCGTGCCATGGAGCATGGTCTCCGCAAGGTCGACGTCGTGGTGAAGGGTCCGGGCTCCGGGCGCGAGACCGCGATCCGATCGATCCAGAACGTCGGCATCGAAGTGACCGGCATCAAAGACGTGACGCCCGTACCGCACAACGGTTGCCGGCCCCCCAAACGACGGAGGATGTAGGAATGGCCCGCTATACCGGACCGAGGGCGCGCGTCTCGCGACGCCTGGGAACGAATATCTGGGGAACCCGTGGCGAGACCATCGCCATGGAGAAGCGTCCCTATCCCCCCGGGGAGCACGGCCGCACCCGTCGTCGCGGCAACGTCAGCGAATACCTGCTGCAGATGCAAGAGAAGCAGAAGGCTCGCTTCACCTACGGCATCAACGAACGTCAGTTCCGCACGCTCTACGCCGAGGCCTCACGTCGCCCCGGGGTCACCGGCGAGAACCTGCTGCAGTTCTGCGAGCTCCGTCTCGACAACATCGTCTACCGGGCAGGTTGGGCAGCGACTCGCCCGCAGGCTCGTCAGCTCACCGGGCACGGCCACATCGACGTCAACGGCCGCAAGGTCAACATTCCGAGCTTTCGAGTTCGCAAGGGTGACGTCATCCGGATCCGCGACAAGTCACGGCAACTGACCGTGATCCAGTGGAACATGGAAGCGTTGGGGCGCACACCACCACAGTGGATCGAAGCCACCGATGGCGGCCAAGAGGTCGCCATTCGTGAGCTGCCGATCCGCGAGCAGATCGACACCCCCGTCCGAGAGCAGCTCATCGTTGAGCTGTACTCGAAGTAGTCCCACTTCTTCCCCATCCGAGCACGTCACACACCGAGGTAGCACCCCATGCTGGTCATTCAGCGACCGACCGTCGAAGCGATCGACGACGAACACCCGAAGCGTCAGCGCTTCGCCATTGGCCCATTGGAGCCGGGATTTGGCCACACCATTGGCAACTCCCTGCGTCGGACATTGCTGTCCTCGATTCCCGGGGCTGCGATCACGCAGGTCCGCTTCGATGATGCCCTGCACGAGTTCGACACCCTGTCGGGAGTGACGGAGGACGTCACCGATGTCATCTTGAATCTCAAGGACATCGTGTTGATCTCGCACAGCGACGAGCCAGTGACCCTGCGACTCGACGTTCGTGGCCCATCCGAGGTGACCGCCGAGGATATCCAGACCACCAGCGACATCGAACTCCTCGAGCCGGCGTTGCACCTCGCCTCGGTCAACGGCAAGGGACGCCTCGCGGTGGACCTGACCGTCGAGCGCGGACGTGGCTATCTGGCGGCGACCGACGGCCGTGGCAACACGACCATCGGCGTCATCCCCGTCGACGCCATCTTCTCGCCGGTGCGGCGCGTGTCGTTCGTGGTGGAGCCCACCCGCGTGGAGCAGTCGACGAACTTCGACCGTCTCGTGCTGGACATCGAGACCGACGGGTCCATCTCGCCCCGCGAGGCGTTGGCATCTGCTGGCGGCACGCTGCGTGCGTTGGTGCAGCTGGTCGAAGAGATGTCCGATGAGCCCGCTGGGCTCGAACTCGGCGAGATCGGCACCCCAGCGTCCACCTCTCCAGATCTGGAACTCGCCATCGAGGACCTCGACCTCTCGGAACGTCCCCGCAACTGTCTCAAGCGAGCCCAGGTCAACACGGTTGGCGAGCTGCTACAGAAGAGTGAGGACGACCTCCTCGCCATCACCAACTTCGGGCAGAAGTCGCTCGACGAAGTCATTGAAAAACTCGACGAGCGTGGTCTCTCGCTCCGCGGCCGTAGCTGACGGCCCACACCGGCACGATCTGAGGATTCGACATGCAAGGACGCCCGAAAAAAGGCAAGCGCTTCGGCGGCAACGCCGGCCACCAACGACTGATGATGGCCAACTTGGTGTCGTCGCTCGTTGCGGCCGAGGGAATTGTCACGACCGAGGCGAAGGCGAAGGCGCTGCGGCCCATCGCTGAGAAGGTGATCACCAAGGCACGCGCTGGTGGTCTCCACAACCACCGCCAGATATTGGCGTTCCTCGGCGATCAGGAGATCACCGCCAAACTCATGGATGATATCGGTCCGCGCTTCGCTGATCGGCCGGGCGGCTACACCCGCATCCTCAAGCTCGGCCCCCGCCACGGCGACAACGCGCCGATGGCTCGCATCGAATTCGTGTAGGCGGTCGTGCGCCGCAAGGCGCTCGTTGTCCGATGACTGAGACCGTGCGGGTGCGGATGTTGGTGGCCTACGACGGCACCGATTTTCGTGGCTTTGCAGTCAACGAGGGTGTACGCACCGTCGCTGGCGAACTCCAGGTTCGCCTGTCGGCCCTGTGCGGTGTTCCCGTCACGCTGACCTGTGCAGGGCGCACGGACGCCGGTGTCCACGGGTGGGGCCAAGTCGTGTCCTTCGACGCGCCGACCGACCGCTTCGACCCGAAGCGCTGGACGGCTTCGCTGAACAAGCAGAGCGGGGGAGTCGTCGTGGTGCGTGACATCGCGCAGGCGGCCCCGGACTTCGACGCGCGCTTCTCCGCGAAATGGCGGCGCTACCGATACACCGTGCTCAACCGACCCATTCCCGACCCGTTTCTCCGGCACACCTCATGGTGGATGCCAGCACCGCTGGACATCGACGCCATGAATGACGCGGCGACCCGCATCGTCGGCGAGCACGACTTCGCGTCGTTCTGCCGACGTCCCGAGCGCGCCGACGGGACTCCGGCCTCGCTGGTTCGGCGGATCCTCGACGCCACTTGGTCGGCGGTCGAGGGTGAAGCCGCTGACGGCTCCGGTGACGTGGGCGGCAACGATCCCCGCAACGGGATCGTGCGGCTCGAGATCACCGCCACGGCGTTCTGTCATCAGATGGTTCGCTCCCTGGTGGGCTGCATGGTCGACGTCGGTCGAGGTCGGCGCACCCCCGATGACATGGCTCGGACGCTTGTCGCCAAGGACCGCGCGACCGCATCGCAGCCAGCACCGTCGGTCGGTTTGTGCCTCTGGGAAGTCGGCTACGACTGAGTGTCGAGCCCGCAGGTTTGCTCGCTCGGACATCTCATCGATACGATTGCCTCTCGCTCGTTGACACCGCCGCGTTCTGTGGCACGTCTCCGTGGAGCCCGTCTCCCCGTCGCCTCGAGCTCACCACTACTTTCGAAGGGTCCGCGCGTGCGCACGTACACACCCAAAGCTTCAGAGATCACCCGCGAGTGGCACGTTGTCGACGCCGAGGGTCTGGTTCTCGGCCGCATGTCCACCGAGGTCGCCCGCATCCTCCGGGGCAAGCACAAGCCGACGTTCGCCCAGCACATGGACACCGGCGACCACGTCATCATCATCAACGCCGACAAGGTTGTGCTGACATCCGGCAAGGCCGAAGCCAAGCAGGTGTACAACCACTCCGGGTTCCCCGGCGGCATCAGCAGCACCAGCTACGCCGACCTCTTGGATACCAAGCCCGCCGAGGCAGTGCGTCGCACCGTCCGCGGAATGCTGCCGAAGAATCGGCTCGGTCGCCAACAACTCAAGAAGCTCAAGGTCTACGCCGGTCCGACGCACCCCCATATCGGCCAGCAGCCGACCCCGCTCACCATCGACGGCGCCCGGGCGCGCTGACCAGCTGATCGTTTAAGGACAACACCATGGCTCTCCCGCTCATCCAAACCACCGGTCGCCGTAAGCGCGCCGTCGCACGAGTTCGTTTTCGTCCCGGCACCGGCACCATCACGATCAACTCTCGCGCCCTCGAGGATTACTTCCCGAACCCGACGCACCGGATGATCCTGACCGAACCGCTCAAGACCACTGAGCAGACCGAGAGCTTCGACATCGACGCCACCATCCACGGTGGCGGCACGACCGGCCAGGCCGGCGCTCTTCGCCTCGGCATCGCCCGTGCGCTCATCGCCCTCGACCCCGAGGCTCGTCCCGGGCTCAAGGCGGCCGGCTTCCTGACCCGCGACGCCCGCGAGAAGGAATCCAAGAAGTACGGCCTCAAGAAGGCTCGCAAGGCTCCGCAGTACTCCAAGCGCTGACGCCTCCGGCTCAGCCCTCACGGCGCCAGCTCGACGACATCAACATGCGCTTCGGAACCGACGGCGTCCGCGGTGTCGCCAACACCGAACTCACCCCCGAATTCTCGTTGCTCGTCGGCCGCGCCGCGGCTCGAGTGCTCGGCGGCGGTCGTTTCATCGTCGGCCGCGACACCCGCCGATCGGGGACGCTCATCGAAGCGGCCATCTCAGCGGGGTTGTGTTCCGAAGGTTGTGACGTCGAGCTGATCGGCATCCTCCCCACGCCGGCCGTCGCCGCGCTCTCAGCTCATGAGGCGTGCCCAGCGGTCATGATCTCGGCGAGCCACAACGCCTATGCCGACAACGGCATCAAGCTCTTCGCAGCTGGCGGAGCCAAGCTCACCGACGAGGTCCAGGAACGGATCGAAGCCGAGATCGACGCGCTCCGTTCGGGAGCTGACATCGGGGACCGGCCGGTCGGAGCCGACGTCGGCACCATCAAACATCGCGAGTCCTCGGCGACCGAGCAGTACGAGAAGATCCTCTTGGCGACGATGGAGGACCGCACGCTGGCGGGACTGTCGGTCGTGCTCGACTGTGCCAACGGATCGAACAGCGTCATTGCCGAAGAGGTCATGCGGCGGGCTGGCGCCACGGTGACCGTGATCCACGCCGAGCCCGACGGAATCAACATCAACGAAGCCTGCGGCTCCACGCATCCGGAATCGTTGCGAGCAGCTGTCCTCCGGCACCGCGCGGATGTCGGATTCGCGTTCGATGGCGACGCCGATCGAGTCCTGGCGGTCGACCGGACCGGTGAACTCATCGACGGCGACCAGTTGATCGCCGTGACGGCCATCGATTTTCGCGAACGCGGCCGTCTCGCTGGCAATCAGGTCGTGGTCACGGTGATGAGCAATCTGGGATTTCGGCTGGGGATGACCGCCGCCGGTATCGAAGTGATCGAGACGGCCGTTGGTGATCGCTACGTCCTCGAAGCGCTTGATCGCACGGGGGCGTCGCTCGGCGGGGAGCAGAGCGGGCACATCATCTTCCGGGATCTCGTCACGACCGGTGACGGTCTGCTGAGCGCGCTCGTGGTCGCTGACATCGTGGCGCGGCGCGGCGTGTCGTTGAGTGAGCTCGCTAATGCCGCCATGACGAGGCTGCCGCAGGTGCTGCACAACGTTCGCATGGCGGAGCGACCGAACAACATCCTGGCGCTTGTGGCCGATGAGGTGGCCCGACACGAGTCTGAGCTTGGTGATACCGGCCGGGTGTTGATTCGTCTGAGCGGCACCGAGCCGTTGGTTCGGGTGATGGTCGAGGCGCCCGACGAGCAGGTTGCAGCGCGGATTGCGGCCCAGCTGGTCGCTCACGTTGCGTCGTTCGACGCTGGCGCAGGCTGAACGAGGTTGGCCTGATACGGGGTTGGCCTGGGGTGCAGCCAAGCATGAGGTGGGGTGAGCGGGGGTCCAGCCGGCCTGAGGTGGCGATTTCCTCAGGCGCCACTCGGTTCCTCGATCTCCTTTGGGCGCAGCGCCTTCGCGCTCAGGGTGGTGATCACGCGTCCGCAGGCGCGTGTTGACCACTATCGGTGGTGGATCGGGCCCGAGATTCGTTGTCACAGCCCGCCGCTAGTCTGGTCGAGCAAAGCTCGACAGCCAGCTGCAATGGTGTCTCCCCCACAAGAGGCCCGGTTCATTCGTTGAATCGGTGCTCGGTTCAGATCTCCGGGAGCTGTCATGTCCACCCCTCCAAACCCATCGAAACACGTCACCACCACAGCGAGTTCACGTGTCGGATCAGTAGCGTCGGATCGTGGGTTCTCGCCACGTTCAGCTCGGCCGGGTTCTGCTGCGACGGGCGGGGGTGTTGGAGCAGATGTGCGAGCCGACGTGCTCGATGTGGGGTCGCGGTGGGCACGTTGCCAACGCGATCTGCTGGGGCTCGTCGTCACGTTGGATCGTTCGGGTGCCTGGGCGTTCGACGGCGCACGAACGTGTTCGCATTGGGTGGCTGACGCGCTCGATATCGAGATCTGCACGGCCCGCGAGTGGATCCGTGTCGGCGTGCTGTTGGAGCAGTTGCCGTCGATCAGTACGGCGTTTGAGGCCAGCCGCCTGTCGTACAGCAAGTTGCGGACGTTGACTCGGGTAGCGACCCCGGAAAACGAAGCAGAGTTGTGTGAGCTCGCGGAGCGCACCCCGGCGGGGCAGTTGGCTTGTGCGGTGGCGGCCTTTCTGTCGCGTCATGAGGAACCGGAGGAGACTGAGCGACGCCAGCATGAGGCCCGTTCGTTCACGTGGCGGATCGCGCCCGACGGAATGGTCGTCGGCACGTTCCGGCTGGCCCCGTTGGCCGCAGCGCAGCTGACAAGGACGGTTGACGCGTCGGTGATGCGAGGCGATCACCGCCTGGACGCTGCAGCCACTGAGGGTGGCGAAAACGCGTCCACGGACGCGTCATCGCCACGCTCAGCGGCGAAGTGGCCGTCGATGGCGCAGCAACGAGCGGATGCTCTGGTGGCGCTCGTCCAAGCCGGCGCGACCAGCGACAAGACCGGCACGACTGATCGAGGGAACGCATCGGGTAGCGCTCCTCGATCCAGTCCGATCAGCACCGAGATCGTCCTTCATGTTCGGGGCGATGGTTGCACTCTTGATGACGGCACACCGATTGCCGGGTCCATCGTCGAGCGGATCGCTCCCGAGTCGTTCCTCCGGGTGCTGATCCACGATGCCGAGTCCCGACCGATCAACGCGTCGGGTAAGCATCGTCACCCCACGGCCCGCCAGCAGCGGGTGGTGCACGAACGCGACCGACGCTGTGTCGACTGTGGCACCACCGACCGTCTCGAGTGCGACCATGTCCCACCGTTCGAGGCCACCCGCCGCACCGTCATCGACGAGCTCGAACTCCGCTGCGGACCGTGCCACCGCATGCGCCACGCCAACGAACAGAACACCCCCAATCGCCACAATCATGCCGACGAACAGAACCCACAGAATGGTCACGATCATGCCGACGACCAGAACGCCCAGAATGCTCCCAGTCGGGCCGTTGACCAGACATCCCTGAATGGTCCGGACTCTGGAGGGTTCGGCCGTGTTGAGTGATATCGGTGGTCGATCATCGGACTCCTGGGTCCAACAGCGTCGAAACGGACCCCTTGCGTCGACAACGGCTGGGAGGGCGCTGTCCCGTGTCAGCACTGTCGAATTTCGACGCCCAATCCCTACACTTGTCCTCGCGGCCGGTGGACCGCGACATGACCCCGAGGAGCCGACCACATGTGTGGAATCATCGCCGTCGTCCGGCGCCGAACCGAACGCGAACCTGTCGATGCCGCTGCGCTCGTCGCTCGGCTCGTGGCTGCTGCTCTCGAACTCGAGACCACCGATGCTGTGTCGGCGGCCCACCTCGACTCTTGGTCGGACCAGCTGGAACTCGCCGATACGACGCTGCGATCCCTGGCTGGTCTCGAGGCGCTCAGCGAGTCCCCGAAGCACCTGTCAGAGTCGCGGGCCGCAATCGAGCGGGTGACTCGACGTCTTGCTGAGATCGAGGCGTCGATCGATCAACATTTTTCGGGGCTGTCGGACCTGCATCTCGAGCTGGCCAACGCGGCCCTGATTCGGTTGAAGGATGTTGCGTGGGCCCTCGATCGAGATCGGTTCCGCGCAGTCGAGAGCGTGCTCGGCCTCACCGGACCGAACGCCGGCCCGGCCGCGCGAGCTGCCATGTTCTCCCTGCACCAGGCGCTCTCGGCCCTCGATCGGCTCGAAGTTCGGGGTCGAGACTCCGCCGGGATCGAATTGGTCGTGTCGGGCCACGGATTGGATCTCGACAGCGCCGACATGGCTGACCTTCTTGCCGCCCGACGAAATCCGCTCTTCACCTCGAACACGGTGGATCGATGCGGGGACACCCTCATCTTCGTCTACAAGGCCGCCGCCGAAATCGGTGAGCTCGGAGACAACACCGCTGTCCTGCGGGCGGCGATCATTGCCGACGCGCTCCTGCGCGCAGCGTTGGCGGGTGATGAGGCCGAGGCCTTGATCCTCGGACACACACGTTGGGCTTCGGTTGGGATCATCAGTGAACCCAACGCCCACCCGCAGAGTTCCACCGAGACCGACCGGGCCAGTGGATCGTTCGTCACCGCCGTGCTCAACGGCGACGTCGACAACTTCGCCGATCTCATCTCGACCGCAACACTCGAGATCCCCGCGGTCATCACCACCGACGCCAAGGTCATTCCGGCGCTGATCGCCCGGCACCTCGAACGCGGCGTCACCGGTCGGGACGCCTTCCGCGACACCGTTGCCGGCATGGACGGATCGGTTGCCATCGGTGCGTCCGATGCCAACGAACCGGGAGTGCTCCGCTTGGCGTTGCGGGGGAGTGGTCAGGCGCTCTACGTGGGCTTCGCCGACGACGCCTTCATCGTGGCGTCCGAGCCCTACGGCGTGGTCGAGGAGACAGCAACCTTCATGCGCATGGACGGCGAGACACCGGCCGATCCCCAGAACCCGACGGGGAGCCGAGGTCAGATCCTTGAGCTCCGAGCCGCTGACGCTGGGTCGCTCGACGGCATCTCACGGTGGTCCTACGACGGGACCGAACTCCCGTTGGCCAACAACGATCTCGACACCGCGCAGATCACGACCCGCGACATCGATCGTGGTAGCTACCCGCACTTCCTCCTCAAGGAGATCTCGGACGCGCCGGGGTCGTTCCGCAAGACGTTGCGCAACAAGCTGGTGGAGAACGACGGGATGCTCCAAGTCGTGCTGGGCGACGCCACTCTGCCGGCGGGGATCCGTGCCTCGCTTGAATCGGGTGCCATCACCCGCGTGCTGGTCATCGGGCAGGGCACTGCAGCGGTGGCCGGTCAGAGCCTGGCCGTGGCGCTCGCCGCCATGGTGGCCGACACCGAGGTGCGCGTCGAGGCGCTGCCCGCCACGGAATTGTCCGGCTTCCGACTCCGAGCTGACATGTCCGACACCTTGATCGTGGCGATCTCGCAATCGGGGACCACAACTGACACGAACCGCACGGTCGACTTGGCACGGGGCCGTGGGGCGCGTGTCGTCGCCATCGTCAATCGCCGCAACAGCGACCTCTGCGACAAGGCTGACGGAGTGTTGTACACCTCCGATGGTCGCGACGTGGAGATGAGCGTCGCCTCCACCAAAGCGTTTTACGCGCAGATCGCGGCGGGGCTCCTGTTGGCGACGGCGATCTCGTCCCACGTTGGCGGATCAGCAGATCCCACGTCGCCATCTCAGCAGTCGTTGCTGCGCGCACTGTCGGAACTGCCGGACCGACTCGACGAGGTGTTGCTCAGGCGCGACACCATTGCGGCGGCGGCGAACCAGTTCTGCCCCAGCCGCCGGTATTGGGCCATCGTCGGCAACGGCCCGAATCAGATCGCCGCGCGGGAACTGCGGATCAAGCTCTCAGAGCTCTGCTACAAGTCGATTGCGTGTGACGCCACCGAGGACAAGAAGCACATCGATCTCTCGGCCGAGCCCTTGATCCTGGTGTGTGCTGCCGGTCTCGTCGGCTCGACGGCCGACGACGTCGGCAAGGAGATCGCCATCTACAAGGCGCACAAGGCGGCGCCGATCGTGATTGCGACTGACGGCAACGCCCCGGCGGCTGCCCTGGCCGTCATCAGCGTTCCCGAGACTGACCCCCGTTTGGCCTTCGTGCTGTCAGCGATGGCCGGTCATCTCTTCGGCTACGAGGCAGCGCTGGCCATTGATGCTCAGGCTCGACCATTGCGCGAAGCACGAGCGGTCATCGAGCAGATGGTGTCCGCCAACGACGGTGGACGGCTCAGCGGTGAGGCAATGCTGGCAGGAGCACGTGAGGAGCTGGTGCCGTTGGCCTCCACGTTCTTCGACGGCCTTCGAGCTGGTGCCTACAACGGTCACCTCGAGGCGGGCACGGCCGTCCGCTTGGCGGGGCTCCTGCGCTATGCGGTCGGAATTGCGTCGCTCGGGAGCTACCAGAGCGAGTTCGGCAAGGTGGGAACTCCCGGGGTGCTGATCGATGACCTGGCGCTCGCGCTCACTGCTGGCATCGAGGAACTGACCCGACCGGTCGACGCCATCAAACATCAGGCCAAGACCGTCACCGTCGGCATCAGCCGATCCGATGAGTCGTTGCTCCAGATTCCCCTGGTCGCAGCGGTCCTCGAAGCCGGCGCACCCCGCGATCGTCTCGAGTACGCGACCCTGCGATCGCTCGGCGAGTTGGACCCGGCTGTGGTCGAGGTCGTGGGCTTCACCCGATACCGAGTCGAGCGCCCCGAGAGCGACGATGCCACGGCGGTGGTCCTCGATCGAGGTGGCATTGCCCAGAACTTGACCTCGAGAACCGATCGCGATCATCGTCTCCGGGGTACCAAGCATCTCGTGGCCCGCGAGCAGGAACTCATTGTGTCCCGCGGCCGCAGCGACGGTCGCACGGTGTTGATCGTCCCAGAGACAAAGGATGGCGCCACGACGGGTCTCACGCTGCTGCACGTCCGCTTCGCTGAGCGGCTGTCGGCCGGCACGGCGCGGGCCGTCCTGCAGGGATACCGCAGCCGATATCAGGCACTCCGCGAATTGGTCACCGAGACCGAGGAGTCGTTCCGTGAAGATCTGTTGGCCGAGCACGACGTCGTGGAGCTGCTGACTGAACCAATCTTCGAACTCGCTGAACGCTGGCGATGAACCTTGACCCCCTCACATTGCCACTGCTGGCGAAGTCGGGAGTGGTCGGGGTGGGAGTCGATCTAGTCGACGTCGCCCGGTTTGAACGAGCCATCGCCCGGACACCGCGGCTGATCGAGCGGATGCTCACCCCGGCCGAATGGGAATACTGCCGTTCGCGACCCCGCCCGGCGATGCACGCGGCGGCACGTTTCGCCGCCAAGGAAGCGGCGGTGAAGGCGCTCGGCTGTGGGATCTTCGGGTTGCGCCTCCGCGACGTCGAGGTCGTGGCCGGTAGCGACGGTCCCGTGCTGGCGCTTGGCGACACCGCGGACCGGGCGATGCAACGGCGGGGGGCCGACGAGTTGTTGGTCAGCATCACACATACTGATGAACTCGCGGGCGCCGTCGTGGTTGCGCTCCACTCGTCCCGCTGACCGGGTGCACCTGCCAGTTCATCCGGCCGTACTGATCGTTCTGCAATGACTTGGCCCCAGACGCGGATCGAGCGGAGCCAGCTTGCGCTGACCCCGCCCGACCCGCTTGCGGGTTGCGGTAGGTGGTGGGTCTCACCTGCCGCTCTGTTCCGGGAAGCGACGCCTTCCGGGTTTCTCCCGTTCGTGGATCGAGCCCACGAGAAGTGTGTCAGCTCAGACCGGGACCGGGTCCTTGGTCGAGCTCGATGCCATCTCGGACAGATCGACGGAATCGTCGATCAGCGTGAACTCCGGATAGGCGTGGGCGCCCATCTCGGGGATGTCGAGGCCGGTGATCTCGTCCTCACGCTTGGAGCGGATTCCGCCCGGCGTGAGAGCGTTCTGGATCTTGAAGAAGGCGAAGACGATGCCGAACATGACGGTGCAGAGGAACACGACCGCTACGAGCTGTGAGATGAACTGGCCGGACTCGCCGTAGATGAGACCCTTCGGACCCGTGGTCGAGTTCTCAGCGGAGGTGGCATTCCAGCCAGCGCCGTAGAGACCATCAGCGAAGATTCCAACGGTCAGAACACCGAAGAGACCACCAACACCGTGGACCGCAATGGCCCCGACCGGATCGTCGATGCCGCGCTTCTCGATGAAGGTCGCTGCTTCGAGCACGATGACTGCGGCGAGCAGGCCGATGAGTGCTGCCGCCCACGGCTGCACGAAGGCGCACGGCGCCGTGATGGCGACGAGACCAGCGAGCATGCCGTTGACCATCCAGCCCGGATCGGGCTTGCCGACGCGGATGACAGCCCAGATCATGCCCATCGTGGCACCGACCGCAGCGGCCAGGCCCGTGTTGAGTGCGACGGTTCCGAACTGAATGTCGGTTGCTGCGAAGGTCGACGCAGCGTTGAAGCCGAACCAACCGAACAGCAGGATGAAAGTGCCGAGCATCGCCATCGGGAGGTGGTGACCGGGAAGCGAACGGGGCTTCTTGTCCGGTCCGTACTTTCCGATGCGTGGACCCAAGACGATGGCGCCGGCGAGCGCTGCGACGCCACCCATGGCATGAACAACACCCGAACCAGCGAAGTCGGCGTAACCAACACCCCAGCCTTGGGTGTTGCCGAGCTGCGACAGCCAGCCGCCGCCCCAAGTCATGGCGCCGAACAGCGGATAGTAGAGGCCGCCACAGAAGAGGCCCCACACGCAGAAGCTGCTCCACTTCCACCGCTCAGCCATGGAGCCGGTAGGGATGGTTGCAGTGGTGTCCATGAAGGCCACCATGTAGAGGAAGAAGGCGAGGATGCCAGCATCCATGCCACCGACGGAACCGTCGGCGAGTGTGACCTTGAACTTGTCACCGAGCATCATCGGGTTGGCCCACGCCAAGATGCCGGTGCCGTCGGCACCCGAGCCGATGAGCCAGCTACCGACCGGCTTGAGGTAGGTAGCGCCAACCATCGGAGCGCCCGAGGGGCCGAAGGTGGCCGAGAACCCTCCGAACATGAAGCCGAAGCCCACGACGAAGAAGGCGACGAAGCCCAATCCGAAGATGGCGAAGTTGGTGCTGACCACGTGCGCCGCATGCTTCGCCCGGCAGAAGCCGGTCTCGACCAGGGCGAACCCGGCCTGCATGAAGATCACGAGCGCAGCGCCGATGACGATCCACAGCAGGTTCATGCCCGTGACGAGCGAGTCCTGTGTGAGCGCCATCTGCTCTGAGATGGTCTTCGTAGCCTCAACCGGAACAGCGTCTTGCGCTCCCGCCATGGCGGCGAAGACCGCGGTGAGTAGGAGTAGGCCGGCCGAAGCCACCCCGACTCTCGATGCCAAACGTTTCACTTGATTTGCCTCCCTGGCGACTCGCCCGCAAGCGAGAGGTGAGTTGAGTGCACGTCGTTGTGCGGGACCCGATCAACGTAGAAACGATGTGTTGCCGCGGATGGACCGCAGTGTTACGTGTTCGTTTCGTCTCGAGAATGCCTGACGGCGACGTCTCAGGAAACGAAGAGTCGGCTGATGCGGCTCAGCGGCGACACCGTTCGGATGCCATCGACGCCATGCTGCAGCGAGATCACTACGGCGTCGCACTCGTCGTCGTCGAGCTTTCCACCGGAGCGACTCGACAACGCGAATCTGTCGCGGGCGATCCCGCCGTCGGTCGATACCCGTGCCGATTCAACGCGGACTCCATGCGCCGCGAAAGCCGTGCAAATGGAGTGGAGCAAGCCAGGTTGATCTGGTGCTTCAACAGCACAGAGGGTGTGCCAGGGCGATCCGAGATGGTCGAACTCGGCGCTGACACCCTCGACGCCTACCGACGACAGCGACGAACGAAGCGCTGCTCGGATGGCATGAGTCAGTCGCTCGGGATCCGGGATCGAGTCGGCACGCACGACGAACGAGTCGAGGACAGCCTTGTCGGACCAACTGGCGGCCAAGGCGTCGAGCACTTCGAGATCGACGGCTGCGAGCGCGCCGGTCACTTTGGCGAGCAGGGCCGTTTGGTCGCGAGTCGCGACGTCGATGCGCCACAGGTCGTTGGTCGCACTCGCCGCCGGTGTCGCCGCGGACACCGCCACTCGGAGGAAGGTCCGAGATGGCGAACCAGCATCGAGCAGCGACACCCGATCGACGAGTTCTTGGGCTGAGCAGGCCATGACGAGTGCCCGTGGTGCGGTGGCTATGCGTCGTGCGTCCCACAGGTCGTCGGCCGCCGCCATCGCGGCGCGACGACGGTCCTCGACGACAGTTGACATCGAGCCTTCGATGAGGCTCGGGTTGGTCAACATGTCTTGCAACTCAGCATGGAGCGCGTCGAGCTGCTCGCGTTGGAACTCGCTCATCTCGCCTTCGGCGATGCTCAACAGGTAGAGCAACCGGGCACGCTGGCTGCGTTCGATGTGGGCGGCCAAGGGCAGGAGTTGATCGGGCTCGAGCGCATCAGGACGGAGCGCGGCAGCACGTAGGAGCGCCGAGTCTGTGACGAGCGAGCTCACCGCTTCCTGGCCGATGACGTCGCGACCGACCCGAGAGGCCAACGCCCGAGACACCTCACCCGGATCCTCAGCGCCATCAGCGATGTCGACGGCCAAGGCGCTGACCAGGAGCAGATCGTGGTCCTCCACGAGGACGAACTGATTGCGGACCTCGCGGTCGACCGACCCAGGTCGACTCAGCATCGAGAGTCGTTCGAGCGTCGACCACTGATAGATCCTCGCCGGGTCCAGCTCGCCAGCATCGCTGCGCCGTCGCGCAACCGCCTTGGCCACCTCGGGCATCGTTGCCTCGAGGATGCCGATCGCCTGGAGGAATCGCCATGATCGAGGCGTGCCGGACCGGAGCAACTCTGCGAATTCCTGATGGGCGTCGTCGTCCCACGCCGTCACCGAGAAGTCCACCGCGCTGAACCAGTCGAGGAGAGTGGCGCTGGGTCGAGCGGAGGCGGCAAGTCGCGCCGCCTGGAGTGCGATGTGCAGCGCGTCCTCGTCGTTCGGCATCCCACGCAGCACCACGTGGCCGTCATCGATGCCGAGCCATCCTCCGATGGGTCGTTCGGTCGCAGCTGCTCGTGACGCCTTCAGGCGCGCTCGCACGGTGCCGATCCGCCAGCGGAGCAGCGGTGGAGTGATGAGCGTGGAGACGAGGACCACCAGCAGGAGCGCCGCGTACAGGTCATCGTTGAGAACACCGGCCTCCCGTCCAATGGTGGCGAAGATGAGTCCAACCTCGCCGCGAGGGATCATGCCGAGACCGACGAGTAGGCGGTCCGATGAGGTGCCGACCGCCCCCCATCCAGCCACGACCTTGCCGATGATGGCGATCACCGTCATCGTGGCGGCGAGGCCCAACACCGAGGGCTTCGTCATTGACGCGATGTCGGCCTGGGCGCCGATCTCCAAGAAGAACACCGGCACGAAGATGTGGGCGAGCGGGGCGATCTCCCGCTGGATCCGCTCGGATTGTCGGCTGCGACTGAGCGCCAGGCCGGCCACGAACGCTCCCACGATCGGCGCCAACTGGGCGGCCGATGCCGCCTCGGCGAAGGCCAAGGTAAAGGCGAACGCGACCGCCACCATCGTCCCGCCTGCTTTGGCGTTCCGTTGGATGAAACTGAACACCGGGGGTGCGATTGCCAGCCCGATGATGGTCGCCACCAAGAGGAATCCGAACGCCACACCGGTGACGACGGCAACGACGCCGATCTCGACCGAACCCTTCTCAGCCACGCGGGCCACCACCGTGAGGATGATGAGGCCGAGGACATCATCGGCAACCGCTGCGCCGATCACCACTCTCGCCTCGACCGTGGCGAGCGCTTTCATGTCGCCGAAGGCTCGTGCGGTGATGCCCACGCTGGTAGCGGTGAGCGCGGCGCCCAAGAAGATGGCGGTCGTCGTGGCTTCGCCCTCGAGGTTGAGCAGTGCCCAACCGCCAGCGAATGGTACGACCACGCCCAGAACGGCGACGGTCAAAGAGGCCTTGCCGACGCGCCCCAACTCGGCAAGGTCCATCTCCATGCCGACTTCGAGCAGCAGAAGAATGACGCCGATCTCGCCGACCAGCGCGAGAAAGTCCCGTGATTCGACTGAACCGTGGATCAGCTTGAGCACCGATGGCCCGATCAGAATGCCGGCGGCGATTTCACCCAACACGGCCGGGATACCCACTCGCTCGGAGAGCTCAGCGGCGATCTTGGCCGCAACGAGAACGATCAGAAGTTCGAGGAGCGTCTTGCCCACAGCTCAGGCACCTCTCGTGAACGGACGATGAGCGTGCCGCAGTTCATCACGCCGGCGCCCATCATGGATCGCTGGACGCGCTCGATGACGGGGTTCCTGAACACGCATAGCGCGTTCGACCGTAGGGAGGACCTGTTTCGGCCCCATGAGAGGTGTGTGAACGGCGTGTTGCACAGGAAGGGATACTGGTGAGATGGAGCCGATCGTGACGCCGACGCAGATGCGCTCGATTGATCAGGCGAGCACGGTCGCCGTCGATGAGTTGATCGACCGGGCGGGATCCGCGGTGGCACGTTCGGCGGTGTCGATGATGGGCGGGACCTACGGCCGCCGGGTGGTGGTCATCGTTGGTCCGGGTAACAACGGAGCTGACGGTCGGGTGGCGGCGGCGCGACTCGTTCAGCGGGGAGTCGGGGTCTCGATGGTCGAGGCAGCGTCGATGGATCCAGAGGCTCCGTCGCTCCGACTTCTCATCGATCGTGCGGATCTGGTCATCGATGCGGCGTATGGGACGGGACTCCGATCGGAGTTCGTCGCGCCTGATCCAGGCGCGACCCCGGTGTTGGCCGTCGACATCGCGTCGGGCATCGATGGTCTGACCGGATCGCTACGGGGACGGGCGATGCATGCCACGGCGACGGTGGCGTTCGCGGCGCTGAAGCCGGGTCACCTGCTCGGCAGCGGCCCCGAGTACGCCGGGATCATCGAGGTGGCCGACATTGGTCTCGACATCGGTCTCGGGGGAGTCGGTCCGGATAGTTCGCTCGGCGAGTCGAACTCGAACGTCGCGCTCGTGACCGATCACGACGCGGCACTGGCTTGGCCGCGTCGTCGAGTGGACGCCCACAAATGGAACGCTGCGGTCTGGGTGATTGCCGGTTCCCCGGCGATGACGGGCGCTCCCCACCTCGCGTGCGGTGCTGCCATGCGAGCTGGGGCCGGGTACGTGAGGCTCAGCATTCCCGGCGCACTGCCCAGCCGAGACGGCGACATCGGGCCAGTCGAGGTCGTGCGGGTTGCGCTCCCTTCGTCGGGCTGGTCACAACATCTCGACGACCTGGGTCGGGTGTCGGCGATTGTCGTCGGGCCCGGCCTCGGACGAGTGCCGTCGCTCGTGGACGACTTGTCGGTGCTCGTCGACATCTCGGGGAGAACCGACATCTCGGAGAGAACCGACAGCTCGGGCGGGACAGAATGGCCGCCACTGGTCATCGACGGTGATGGGTTGTGGGCGTTGGCGGCCCTGATCGGCTCGAACCCACGAGGTGTCTCGTTCAGCGATCGGTCAGTGGTATTGACTCCTCACGATGGCGAGTTCCAACAGCTGACGGGTCGAAACCCGGGGCCGGATCGGATCGCTGAAGCAGCGTCATTGGCGGCGATGTTGGACGTCACGGTCCTCCTCAAGGGTGGGCCAACCGTCGTGGCAGGACCCGACGGCTCGGTTCGGGTCGTGACCTCGGGCGACGCTCGATTGGCAACGGCTGGAACTGGAGATGTCCTGTCGGGAGTTGTCGGAGCACTGTTGGCGCAGGGTCTGAGCCCGCTCGACGCTGGCAGCATCGGCGCTCACGTGCATGGACGCGCCGCGGCCTTGGGCCCGGCGCACGGATTCGTCGCCAGCGATCTCGTAGATCTCGTCCCGGAAGCGGTCGAGGCAATCATGGAGCGGCCCCGCCCGCCCCGTACGCTGAGGTGATGGTTCCCGCTACCTCCCGTCCAGCTCGGGTCAGGATCGACCTCGAGGCGGTGCGCGACAATGCGGCTCGTTTGGTCAGCCACGTTGCCCCGGCCCAGCTCTGCGCGGTGGTCAAGGCCGACGCTTACGGCCACGGAGCGTTGCCGGTCGCACGGGCAGCGATCGCGGGAGGTGCCTCGTGGTTGGCGGTCGCCGTTGTCGACGAGGGACTGGCGCTACGAGTGGCGGGGATCGACCATCCGATCTTGTTGCTGTCTGAACCACCTCCCGACGCCATGGCGGATGCGCACGGCGGGTGGCTGACGCCCACGCTGTATACCGCCGCAGGGGTCGAGGCGGCAGAGCGCGCGGCACTCGCTGGCACGCGACCGTGGCCGGTCCACGTGAAGGTCAACACCGGAATGAACCGGGTCGGTGTCGATCCGGACGAGCTACCCGCCATCATCGAGGCGGTCCGTCGGTCGACCCACCTGGAGCTCGAAGGTCTGTGGACCCATCTGGCGGTTGCGGACGAGCCCGATCGCCCCGAAACCGACGAACAGCTCGAGGCCTTTTCGGCGCTGGCCGCTGCCGTCGGCGACGAGGTGTCGCTCCTGCATGCCGCCAACTCGGCGGCGGCGCTCACACGACCAGCGAGCCACCTCGATCTCGTCCGTTGTGGAATCTCGCTCTACGGCGTCCCGCCCGGCACCGACGTCGAGGTCGACATCGGCCTCAGGCCCGCCATGTCGGTCACCGCCGAGGTTTCCTTCGTGAAGCGAGTCCTGGCCGGCGAGTCGATCTCGTATGGGCATCGATTCACCTTCGACCGTCCGGCCACGGTGGCCACCATCCCGATCGGCTACGCCGATGGCGTGAGCCGCCGTTTGAGCAACGTCGGCGGCGAGGTGTTGATTCGCGGGAATCGTCACCGGATCGTCGGGTCGATCACCATGGATCAATTGATGGTCGACTGTGGCGACGATGTTGTCGAGGTCGGCGACGAGACCGTGCTGATCGGCGAGCAGGGAAATAAGTCGATCTCGGCGACCGATTGGGCGACGGCGCTCGACACCATTGCCTACGAGGTGGTGTGTGGGTTCGGCCCCAGGCTTCCCCGGGTGGTCGACGAACCGACGATCAAGGACCGGTCGGCGTTGTCGGCGTAGCTGCCGGGGTTGTCACTGCTGGTGGCACCGTTGTTTCCGGCGCCCGCAGGACCGTGACCTGTGTCTGGCCGCCGTAGTTGATCGTGACCACGTCGCCGTAGCGATTTTGCAGAACACACCGCGCTTTGACCTCGGCGGCACCCGGGGCGAGCGTCACGGGGAAGGTGACGTCGCCACCCCACGTCCCATCAGCGTTAGTCGCCAACTCTCCATTGGCAATGAACGCGCCAGCGTGAAGTCCGGTCTGGGCGACCTGGTACTCGACCTTCGAGCCCGGGCATCCGTCACCCTCGAGGCGAAGGACGCCGCCCTCGATGACAGAGTTCCCGATGAGCTGGGAACGCTTGCTGGGTTTGGCTCCGACGGCGAACGTTGTGTTCGGCAATGGGACACGGTCAGGGCGGTATGAACCGCAGACGACCCGCACGCCGTACCAACCCTCGATTGCCTTGGGAAGCGCGATGGTCGCGTGAGCTTGGTAGAACATGGTGGTGATCAGCGGAGCGCGTCCCATCAGCGCCGCCGACTGGGTCGCGCCATCGGTGGTCGAGAGGTATGCCTCGACGCGGGCGTCGCCGGGAGGGCAGCCTCGGACTCGCACCTGAACCGACACGTCGTCGCCTGGGTCTGGGGTCTCGGGTTCGACTCGAACGGTCACGCGGATGTTCTCGGCTTGTGCTCCAGCGCTCGGAGCCTGGCTGACCCCAGTGATGGTCGACGCCATGATCGCGAGCGTTGCCACTGCGACTAGTGAGGCGGTGGCAGTCCGACGGCGCGACGAACGGTGGTTGCGATCACCCTCCACGCCGGTGGGCGCGGGTGAGCGGAGTGGTCTGCCAAGCACGAATCCCAGAGTAGAGGAGCCGCGCCCTCAGTTCCGATCCGGCCCCTACTCCATCCTCAGGTCGAGATCTCGAACGACACCGAGCAACGGTTCGGCCTGACATGAGGATTCGGATCGGGTCGGTAGGGTTAACGCCGTGACGATTCGAGCGGCGACCGATTGTGCCGAGGCCACGGCCGCGTTGGGAGCGGCATTGGCGGAGTTGGCCCGCCCCTGCGACCTCATCGTGCTCTGCGGTGATCTCGGCGCCGGCAAGACAACGCTGACTCAAGGAGTCGGTCGTGGGCTGGGCATCGATGCGCAGATCACGAGCCCGACGTTCACCTTGGTCCGCTCATACACCGGGCGCCTCGACCTGTTTCACCTGGACGTCTACCGGATCACGCAGCTGGAGGAGGTGGCCGAGCTCGGCCTGAACGAACTGCTCGACGACGACGCGGTGACGCTGATCGAATGGGGCGATCAGATCTCGCCGGTGCTACCTCAGGACTATCTGGAGGTGTCCATCGAATTGGGCGACGACGATGACGATCGAGTGTTCGTGTTCACCGTCGTCGGCCCGACGTGGATGGCTCGCATGCGGGCGCTCCGCGCGGCATTGAGTCCCTGGGTCATCGAGGAGTCTGCCTGACATGTTGATCCTCGGAATCGAAACGGCCACCGAGCAGGTGAGCGCCGCCATCGCTGGTCACGAGGGCGTGGTGGCGCTGGCCCAGTCGTGCAAGGGCAAACGTCACGCCGAAAGCCTGGTGCCGTCGATCAGCTTCATTCTCGATCAGGCGCACGTCGACCTCTCGGAGATCTCCATTATCGCGGTCGACATCGGCCCCGGACTCTTCACAGGTCTCCGGGTGGGGATCGCCACGGCGAAGTCGCTCGCCCACGCGCTGAAGGTGCCCATGATCGGGGTGCCCAGCCTGGACCTGTTGGCCTTCCCGGTGCGGTTCACGAATCGTCTCATTGCTGCCGCTATCGACGCCCGACGCGGTGAGCTGTTCTACGCGTTCTACCGCCAGGTGCCTGGTGGTATTCAACGACTGGGCGATCCGCAGATCGGTTCGCCAGACGACTTGGCGTCGGAGCTGTTGGCAAGCGGCGAGGACGTCCTGTTGGTCGGAGACGGCGCCATCCGCTACGCCGAGTCGTTCAGCGGGATGGCCAAGGTCGAGTTGGCCGATTCCGGGTGGAGCCATCCGAGCGCGTCGTCGCTGGTGCAGTTGGCCCATGCCCGAGCCCTGCGAGAGCAGTTCCAACAGATCTCCGATGTCGAGCCGCTCTACCTTCGCAAGCCCGACGCCGAGATCAACTGGGTGACACGGGACCGACCGTGACTGGATCCGACGGCGTGCGCGTCGCGGAACTCGGAGTGGTCCGGATCGAGCCGATGCGTCGCCGCCATCTCCGAGGGGTGGTCCGCATCGAGCAGCAGACCAACCATCGACCGTGGTCGATGGGACTCTTCGCCACCGAACTCGAGATGCCTACGTCGCGCCGCTATGTGGTCGCCGTCGATGGCCCCGTCGTCGTCGGATACGGCGGGATCATGTGGACGCTTCCGGAGGCGCACATCACGAACGTTGCGGTCGATCCGATTCATCATCGTCGGGGGATCGCGACCGCCATGATGTTGTCGTTGGCTGGCGCCGCCATCGAAGTGGGTGTCACGGAGATGACCCTCGAGGTTCGGGCGTCGAATCATGGAGCTCAGGAGCTGTACCGCCGATTCGGCTTCGCTCCGGGCGGCATTCGACCGAACTACTACTCCCACATCGGCGAGGACGCCCTCATCATGTGGGCGCACGACATGGATAGCGAGCCCTATCGAGAGCGACTCGATTCGATCGAGTCGGCGATGGCCCAGCGGGGTGGAGTCGCCCCCGACGACGCTCCCCGTAGGATCGTCCCGTGATTGCGCCCACTGTTCCCATCCTCGGTATCGAGACCTCGTGTGATGAGACGGCCGCGTCGGTCGTAGCTGGAGCGCGCGAGGTCATGAGCTCGGTGGTGTCATCGCAGATCGACCTTCACGCTCGCTACGGGGGCGTGGTGCCGGAGATCGCGAGCCGCGCCCATCTTGACCTCATCATCCCGGTCGTCGCCGAAGCGATGATTGAAGCGCGGGTCGTTCCCGCCGATCTCGGGGCAGTCGCCGCTACCTACGGGCCTGGCCTCATCGGGGCACTGTTGATCGGTGTCTCATCGGCCAAGGCTTTGGCCTTGGCTTGGGGTGTTCCCTTCGTCGCCGTGAATCACCTCGAGGCGCATCTCTACGCAGCATTCCTCGAGGAGCCCGATCTCGAGATGCCGCTGGTGGTGTTGTTGGTGTCGGGCGGCCACACGTTGCTCATCCGCATGGATGGTCCTGGCGACTATCACATCATGGGATCGACGCTCGATGACGCTGCCGGCGAGGCCTTCGACAAGGTGGCGCGCTTTCTCGGACTCGGATATCCGGGTGGCCCGGCCATCGACGCGCTGGCCATGACGGGGGATCCGTCGGCCATCTCTTTTCCGCGGGCGATTCTCAACGAGGGCTACGACTTCAGCTTCAGCGGCCTCAAGACGTCGGTGATCAATTGGGTTCGCAAACACCCCGACGTCGACGCTGCTGATGTTGCGGCTTCGTTCCAACAGGCAGTGGTTGATGTGTTGGTGACCAAGGCGCGCCGCGCCGCGGCGGACGTCGGGGCGAAGGGGCTCTGTCTTGCCGGTGGCGTGGCAGCGAACAGTCAACTCCGCGAGGCAATGCTCGGAGCGTGCGTAACCGATGGTCTCCGTGGGTTTCTGCCCAGTCGTTCGATGTGCACCGACAACGCGGCCATGGTGGCGGCGGCCGGCTATCACCGGCTGAATTCTGACGGACCGTCGCCCTGGGACACCGGGGCTGTCCCGGGCCTCTCGTTGGTGGGATGACTCACTCCCCCGAAGTTTTCGCCGGGATTGAAGCGAGTCACGCCGTGGCTCTGTCGCCGTGACCAGCACCTGAGGAACCGCTTAGCACTCGCCTAGGGAGAGTGCTAGGTTTGGCACTCGTCGGTCACGAGTGCCAGCACTTGCGACCAACAATCCACTGTTCATTTACGCCCGACATCGGGCACCAACCGGAGGGACCTGCATGAACCTGCAGCCACTCGAAGACCGCATCGTCGTCAAGGCCGCTGAGGCTGAGGAGACCACCGCCAGCGGCTTGGTCATCCCCGACACGGCCAAGGAAAAGCCCCAGCAGGGTGAAGTTCTCGCCGTCGGCCCCGGCCGCATCGGCGACGACAACGAGCGTGTCCCCATGGACATCTCTGTCGGCGACAAGGTCGTGTACTCCAAGTACGGCGGCACCGAGATCACCATCGACGGCGACGATCTCCTCATCCTGGCGGCGCGTGACGTACTCGCCATCGTGAAGTGAGCTGAGCTGATATGGCAAAGATTCTGAAGTTCAACGACGACGCTCGGCGTGCGCTCGAGGCGGGCGTCAACAAGCTCGCCGACGCCGTCAAGGTCACTATCGGCCCCAAGGGTCGCAACGTGGTGCTCGACAAGAAGTTCGGCGCTCCGACCATCACCAACGATGGCGTGTCCATCGCTCGTGAGATCGAGCTCGAGGATCCCTTCGAGAACATGGGTGCCCAACTCGTCAAAGAGGTGGCCACCAAGACCAACGACATCGCTGGCGACGGCACCACTACTGCCACCGTCCTCGCCCAGGCGCTCGTGAAGGAAGGCCTCCGCAACGTGGCCGCCGGCGCCAGCCCCCTTGGTCTCAAGCGAGGTATCGAAAAGGCCGTCGAAGCCGCTGTCGGCGCGATTGCCGACCTTGCCAAGGACGTCGACGACAAGTCCGAGATCGCCCAGGTCGCGGCCATCTCCGCAGCTGACCCCAAGATCGGCGACGTCATTGCTGACGCCATCGACAAGGTCGGCAAGGACGGCGTGGTCACGGTCGAGGAGTCGAACACCTTCGGCATGGACCTCGAGTTCGTCGAGGGAATGCAGTTCGACAAGGGCTACTTGTCCCCCTACTTCGTGACCGACGCCGAGCGTCAGGAAACGGTCCTCCAGGATCCGTACATCCTGTTCGTGAACGGCAAGATCGGCTCGGTGCAGGATCTTCTGCCGGTGCTCGAGAAGGTCATGCAGTCCGGCAAGGCGCTCGTCATCATCGCCGAGGATGTCGAGGGCGAAGCCCTGGCCACCCTGGTCGTGAACAAGATCCGAGGCACCTTCGCCTCGGTGGCCATCAAGGCTCCCGGGTTCGGCGAGCGACGCAAGGCGATGCTGGCCGACATGGCCATCCTCACCGGCGCCCAGGTCATCTCCGAGGAGATCGGCCTGAAGCTCGACGCCACCACGATCGATCTGCTCGGGCGTGCCCGCAAGGTCGTCGTCGCCAAGGACAACACCACCATCATCGAAGGTGCTGGTTCCGAGGACGACGTCAAGGGTCGCATCGCACAGATCAAGCGTGAGGTCGAAGACACCGACTCCGACTGGGATCGGGAGAAGCTCCAAGAGCGTCTTGCGAAGCTCAGCGGTGGCGTTGCCGTCGTCAAGGTCGGCGCAGCAACCGAGGTGGAGCTGAAAGAGAAGAAGCACCGCATCGAAGATGCGCTGTCGGCTACTCGTGCGGCCATCGAGGAAGGTGTGGTCGCCGGTGGCGGTACTGCGCTCCTCCGTGCCCGTTCAGCTGTCGCAGCCGTCGCTGATTCGCTCGAGGGCGACGAAGCCACCGGCGCCCGCGCCGTGTGGCGTGCACTCGAGGCTCCGGCCCGTCACATTGCCGACAACGCCGGCATGGAAGGCGCAGTCGTCGTCCAGCAGGTCGAGCGAGAGACCGGCAACACCGGCTTCAATGCTGCGACCGGCGTGTACGAGGATCTCGTCAAGGCCGGCGTCATTGACCCAGCCAAGGTGACCCGTGCGGCACTGCAGAACGCAGCTTCGATCGCCAGCCTGTTGCTGACGACCGAATGCCTCATCGCCGACAAGCCTGAAGAGGCCCCCGCTGGCATGCCCGGTGGCGGCGGCATGGACGGAATGGGCGGCATGGGCATGATGTAGCCCGTGTCGACTCTTCGAGTCGATCGACGCAACGTTGCGTGACCCTGTGTCGCGGGATGTCGTGTCACAGAACGCCGGTCCTTCGGGGCCGGCGTTCTGCGTTACGGCACAGGCTCGGGGTGAGAACGGTGGGGTGCTGCGCAGCACGTGAAGTCCTTGCGTGTGGCGAGGGTTTTGAGACCGAGAACGGTGGGCGTGGGGGTGCGGCGGTAGCTTGCCTCGATGTCATCGAACCAGCCACAGCGGGGCGGGCCGCAGCAGATCCCGCGACCGGCGCGCTGGGCGACTGGGGGGCGGCCGACGTGGGAAGAGGCGGCGCCGGCCCTCACTATCGATCGGATCGCCAGTGTCTTCGAGGGTCGCGCTGGTGAGTCCTCGCCGGTCGAAACCACGGGAGGAAGTCCGTCGGCTGTCTTGGTGGCGATCTATCCCGATGGACGCGAAGATCAGGGCAACGAGTCGCTGAGCGTGCTGCTGACTCGGCGGTCCGACACGCTCCGTCATCACACGGGCGAGGTGAGCTTTCCGGGCGGCAGAACAGACCCCGGAGAGACGGCGGTCGAGGCGGCGATTCGCGAGGCATACGAGGAGGTCGCTCTCGACCCGTCGCTGGTGCGTCCGTTGGGAGAACTGGACCACCTGACGACCGTCACTCGGCGGGCGTACATCGTGCCGATCGTCGCAGTCCTCGACGAACGCCCTGAACTTCATCCCGCCGAGGCTGAGGTCGCGGCGATTCTCCACGTCTCGCTCGCAGAGCTCATGAACCCCGATGTGTTCCGTGAGGAACGATGGGGAATGGCACCACAGGATCGTCCGGTGTATTTCTTCGAGTTGCTCGGCGATACCGTGTGGGGAGCGACGGCGGCGATGTTGCGCCAGTTCCTACTGCTGGCCATGGACCTCGACCCAGGTCCCCGTGAAAGTTGGGATCCGGCCGGCGCGGGCGATCAGATCTGGGAACCCTCGCCTGGGTCTGGGCCGTTGCCGTTCTGAGCGATATCAGCGTGGCGCCCGGTCACTATCGCGTTGATCGGCCGCGACGGTTCACCAAGTGGTCCAGCGTGGGGCAGTCGAGCGAGATTGCACCAGATGCACACTCGACCACGATTTCCGTTGTCGAAGTGTGTACTGACGCTAGATTTCGTACCCAATCATGGCCCTCACCGACGAACGCCCACCCGTGGCCCGCACTCCACCCGCAGTTCGAGTGGTGGCGGTCAGCAAGCGATTCGGTGACACCGTTGCCCTCGAGCAGATCGACCTCGAGGTTCGCGCTGGCGAGTTCTTTACGCTCCTGGGTCCGTCCGGCTCCGGCAAGACGACACTGCTCAGGTTGTTGGCGGGCTTCGAACAACCGACAACTGGGGCGATCCTCCTCGACGAACGCAATGTCACGAACCTCGCCCCGTTCGATCGCGATCTCAACACGGTCTTTCAGGACTACGCCCTGTTCCCGCACATGACGGTCCTCGACAACGTCGCCTACGGGCTCCGGGTGAAAGGGGTCGGGAAAGCCGATCGTCGACGTCAGGCCGGCGACGCCTTGGAGTCGGTTCGGCTCGGCGGTTTCGGCCAACGCAAGCCCTCTCAACTCTCGGGGGGACAGCGGCAGCGGGTCGCGTTGGCGCGTGCGTTGGTGAACCGTCCGAAAGTCCTGCTGCTGGATGAGCCACTTGGCGCATTGGACCTGAAACTTCGCGAGGAGATGCAGTTCGAGTTGAAGTCGCTGCAACGCGAGGTCGGGATCACCTTCGTGTTCGTGACCCACGATCAATCGGAAGCCCTCACCATGAGTGACCGGATCGCTGTCTTCAGCCAAGGTCGGATCGAGCAGGTCGGGACCGCTCGAGAGATCTACGAACGACCGACCAACTCGTTCGTCGCTGGGTTTGTCGGCACCTCCAACCTGTTGAGCGGCCGGGCGGCCGAATCGGTGCTCGGACGGACGGGGACCTTCTTGATCCGTCCCGAGAAGATCGAGATGTTGGTCGCAGATGGAGACGACCAGACGGTTCAACGCCAGAGCGGAACCGGGCACCGCACCACCGGTGTGGTGGACGAGGTGCTCTACGTCGGGTGGGAGACCCGCAGTCGTGTGCGGCTCGATGTCGGCGGTCATCTTCTGGTCGTCGAGCCGAACGACGACGCCGGTGGCGTCCGACCATCCAAGGGCGATCAGGTCTCGGTGTGGTGGCAGAACCGACACGTGATCGAGCTTGCCGAGAACGTCGCGACCACTGCCACCGGGACCGATGCGTCACTTCCCGGCGCTGGAGTTCCGACGTGAGATTTTCGAGCGCCAACGCGCCCTCGACCCCCACGTCGAGCGCGGTGCATCGACGCCAGTACCAACCATCTACCCAATTACACCAACGCCTACTTCCACCAGACACGAGGATCAACCAATGAAAAACCGACCATCCACTTCGCTCCGCCGGGTCGGCGGGGCAGTCGCGCTGGCTGCGGCTCTCGCGCTGATCGCCACTTCCTGCGGCGACGATTCCACTACCGCATCGGATCCATCGGATTCATCCGGTGCGACGGCGTCCACCATGAAGGTGGCCGAGGCCATCGGCGACGGCGAAGGCGCGCTCTCGATCGTCGTCTGGGCGGGATACGCCGAGGACGGCACCACCAGCCCCGAATACGACTGGGTCACCCCGTTCGAGAAGGAGAGCAGCTGCCAGGTCGATGCGAAGGTAGCGAACACCTCCGATGAGATGGTCGAGCTGATGAAGTCGGGCGACTACGACGGTGTGTCGGCCTCTGGAAATGCGTCGCTCCGCCTCATCGCCAGTGGCGACGTCGCCGCGGTGAATACCGCGCTGCTCGACAACTACAACGACGTGGCGCCCTTCCTGAAGATGCAGAACTACAACAGCAAGAACGGCCAAGCATTCGGCCAACCGCACGGTTGGGGGGCGAACCTCCTGCAGTACAACGCCGACGTGGTGACCGAGGCTCCCGATTCATGGGGTGCTGTCTATGACGCCGACTCGCCGAACAAGGGCAAGATCACGGCGTACGACGACTGGACGACCATTGCGGATGCCGCCATCTACCTCAAGTCGACCAAGCCCGACCTCAAGATCGGTGATCCCTACTCGCTCGATCAGACGCAGTTCGATGCGGCCGTTCAGTTGCTGAAAGATCAGAAGCCGGTCATCGGCGAGTACTGGTCGGACTACCTCAAGTACGAGGAAGCGGTCACCAACGGCTCAATCGTGCTGGGTACGACCTGGCAGACCATCGCCAATACGCTGACGGCCGCCGAACCGCCGGTGAACGTCAAGACGGTGCTCCCCAAGGAGGGCTCGACTGCCTGGTCGGACACCTGGATGTTGTCATCGAAGGCGAAGCATCCGAACTGCATGTACAAGTGGATGAACTGGGTGTCCAGCCCCGAGATCCAAGCCCAGATTGCGCAGTACTACGGCCAAGCACCGGCCAACCTCAAGGCATGCGACATCGCCGAGGCCGGCTTCTGCGACCAGTACCACGCTGCTGACGAGGCCTTTGCCAAGCAGCTCTACTACTGGACTGTTCCGACCGAGAAGTGCCTCGACGGCAGCGATCGAGCCTGCATCGGGTTCAAGAAGTGGGCCGAGGCCTGGACCGAGGTGAAGGGCTGAACGCGAGCGACGACACGGGACGGGCGGGTCCACCGTCCGTCCCGGTCGTCGCGCCCGAATCTCCGACACCCGTGATGTCAACACCCGTGCCTCCTTCGCCCGTTGGTGAGGCGACGCCCGCCCGATCACGCGGCGCGTGGTTTCGACGGCATCCCGCGGCGATTCGATCACTCCAGCTCTCAGGGCCGGTGTTGTGGCTGGTGCTGGCATATGTGGGCTCGCTCGTCGTGCTGTTGTCCAGGTCGCTCTTCCAGAAGGACGAGCTGTCGGAGCGACTGATCCGCGAGCCAACCCTCGACAACATCACGACCGTGCTCACCGGCGCGGTCTATCGCGACGCTGCCATTCGTACGCTGTGGATCGCCCTGGCTGTGACGATCATCGACTTGCTGATCGCCGTGCCGATGTCGGTGTTCATGGCGAAAGTTGCGTCGCCTCGGATGCGTCGACTGATGGTGGTGGCAGTGCTCACTCCGCTCTGGGCGAGCTATGTCGTGAAGGCCTACGCATGGCGAGCGATCCTCGATCCGGTCGGAGGTGTGCTCAAGAACGTCACTGGTTCCAGCCCCGGCTATGGGATCACCGCCACGATCCTCACTCTGTCGTATCTGTGGCTGCCCTACATGGTCCTGCCGGTCTACGCGGGCCTTGATCGCCTGCCGAACACCCTTCTCGAAGCGTCGAGCGATCTCGGCGCGAAGACCGGTCGCACGTTCCGGTCGGTGATCCTCCCCATGCTCGTGCCCTCGCTGCTGGCCGGCTCGATCTTCACGTTCTCACTGACGCTGGGGGACTACATCGCCATCAAGTTCGTCGGTGGCACGAGCCAGACCATGGGCTCGATCATCGCCCAGTACTTCGTGGGCGGCAACGACCTCCTGGCCGCCGCCTATGCGCTCGTTCCGGTGGCCATCATGGGGTTCTACCTCGTCCTCGTAGGCCGATCCGGTGCGTTGGAGAACCTCTGATGTTTCTTTCGCGACCCGCCCGTTGGACGCTCGGAATTCTCACGGCGCTCGGCTTCGCGTTCCTCTACATCCCGCTGGTCGTCGTGTTCTCGACTTCGGTCTCCGAACGCGGAAACTTCGACATCGTCCCAGACGGTTTCACGACCAAGTGGTTCACCGATGCACTCGACAACCAGGGCGCACGAACGGCGCTGGCCCATTCCGCCATCGTGGCGTCGGGTGCCACGTTGATCGCGTTGGTGTTGGGAACGCTGCTGGCGTTCGGGCTGTCGGGGCGGAAGTTCTTCGGACGAAACACGCTGAGCCTGGCTGTCGTGTTGCCGATTGCTCTGCCCGGCATCGTGACGGCCCTGGCACTGGCCTTGGCGTTCCGTGAGCTCGGCTTCACGTTCGGTTTCGTGACACTGATCCTGGCGCACTCGACCTTCTGCATCGTGGTGGCTTACAACAACGTCATCGCACGACTGCGACGGCTCTCACCGAATCTGGCCGAAGCGTCTGCTGATCTCGGAGCACACGGCTTCACGACCTTCCGCCTCGTGACGTTCCCGATGATCCGCTCGGCCCTACTGGCTGGCGCGCTGCTCGCCTTCGCGCTCAGCTTCGACGAGATCGTGGTGACCACCTTCACCGCCGGGTCGACCGAGACCTTGCCGCAGTGGATCCTCAACAACACCTTCCGCGCCAAAAACGTGCCTGTTGTTGCGGCGGTGTCGACCATGGTGATCGTGCTGAGCCTCATTCCGGTGTGGATCGCCCAACGGGTGGGCGACGGTGCCGGCACCAGCCGATAGGCCGGTCGAGCGCTCGATGCAGCAGTAGCGTCAGGTCATGCCTACGCTCAGCTTCGACGGAGAGACCCACGGCGAGATCCTGTTGAAGGTCAAGCGATGGCTGGCGTCGCTCGACAAAACGCCCGAAGGCAACCTCTCCGCAGTTGATGCCATCGAGCAGGGGGCGGAACTCACCAAGGACGCGTTGCGGATCATCGCCTCGGCCGCGCCCGGGCCGGTCGCACATAGCGAACTCATGAAGGGGCTCACGAACATGGGCTACAAGGCCACCGACGCGACCAAGACGGCGCTCGTGTCTGGCCTCGACTCGATCGAGGAAGCCACCGGCGGCAGTGTGGTCCGACAAGTCTCCAAGGCCGGACGTCGTGCGGCGTATGAGATGAACGCCACCATCGCCCGTCAGGTGCTTCGCTCGATCCGACCCTGAGCCGAATGGGGATCGCCAGCGGTCTGGGTCATCTTGGTCTGGGTCTTTCTCGTTCTGGGTCCATCTCGTTCTGGGTGGACCGGTCGAGAGCAATTGGATGGTTGGCGTTGAGGGCTAGGATCTCCCGTTTCCTCCGAGGTGCACCTGATGAGCAGCGAGATCGAGATCGGCATCGGCAAGTCCGGCCGACGCGGCGTGTCCTTCAGAGAGTTGGCCATACTCCCGAGCCGTCGAACCCGTGACGCATCCGAGGTGGACGTGTCGTGGCAGATCGACGCCTTCGCGTTCGATCTGCCCATCCTCGGCTCGGCGATGGACTCCGTCACCAGCCCGGCTACCGCTGCTGGCCTCGGTGCCCTCGGTGGCGCGGGCGTGTTGCATCTCGAGGGAGTGTGGACCCGATACGACGACCCCGAGCCGGTGCTCGCATCGATCGCCGGGGCCACCGACGCGGAGTCGCGAGCGATGCTCCTCGAGGCGTACTCGGCGCCGGTTCGCGGCGACCTCATCAAGCAACGACTGCTGGAGCTTCGAGAGACGACCTCGATCGTCGCCGTCGCCGTGACCCCGCAGCACGCCTCGCGTCTGCTCGCCGATATTCGCTCGGCCGAGCCTGATCTCCTCGTCATCCAAGGCACGGTGGTCTCCGCTGAACATGTGGCTGCGGTCGGTGAGCCGCTGAACCTGAAGCGCTTTGTCCGGGAACTCGAGGTGCCGGTCATCGTTGGTGGTTGCACCAGCTATCAGGCGGCGCTGCATCTGATGCGAACCGGGGCCGCCGGTGTGCTCGTCGGCGTCGGCGCTGGTGGCGCATCCAGCTCGAACGAAGTGCTCGGTGTTGGCGGCGCCACTGCCACTGCCGTAGCCGATGCCCGGGCGGCTCGCATGCGACATCTCGATGAGACCGGTGTCTATGTCCACGTGATCGCCGATGGCGGCATCTCGTCCTCGGCTGACATCGCCAAGGCGGTCGTCTGCGGGGCGGACGCAGTCATGGTCGGCTCGCTGTTTGCGGCAGCTGACGACGCTCCGGGTCGTGGCTCGCATTGGGGCATGTCCGCCGCGCATCCCACACTCGCCCGTGGGGAGCGACGCTCGATCGAACCGGTGGGTTCATTGGAGACGATCGTCAACGGCCCGGCCATCGATGCGACCGGGCGGACCAACCTGGTCGGCGGCCTTCGCAAAGCGATGGCGGTGAGTGGATACTCCTCCCTCAAGGACTTCCAGAAGGCAGAACTGACCGTGATGGGACCCGAACGTGGCTGACCAGCCGACTGCACCGAACAACTCCGCACGCCCCGCTCCCCAGAACCGGGCCGATCATCGCCCCGACGAGGTGGTGCTTGTCGTCGACTTCGGCGCCCAATATGCACAACTGATCGCGCGGCGTATCCGCGAAGCACACGTCTACTCCGAGATCGTGCCGCACTCCATCACCGCAGCGGAGGTCTCGGCGATTGCGCCGACTGCCCTCATCTTCTCCGGCGGCCCGAAGTCGGTGCATCAAGAGGGAGCGCCATCGATCGACCCGGCGGTCTACGAGCTCGGTATCCCCATTCTCGGTATTTGCTACGGAGCGCAGCTCTTGGCCCGCGATCTGGGCGGGTCGGTGGACAAGACCGGCCGTGGCGAATACGGGCGTACCCAACTCGACGTCTCGACACCGGGCGTACTGCTGGCCGACAACGGCCCCCAACAGGTGTGGATGAGCCACTTCGACACAATCACGGCCCCGCCCACCGGCGCCGTCGTCTGCGCATCCTCGACAGAGACCCCGGGTGCGGTGTTCGAGAACCCCGGAGCGGGGATCTACGGCGTGCAATACCACCCCGAGGTCATGCACACCCCGAGAGGCCAAGAACTGCTGGTCCGCTTCCTCCTCGACGCGGCGGGATGCAGCGGCACCTGGACGATGGAGAACTTCATCGACACCACCGTCGAAGCAATTCGTGCGCAGGTCGGAGCCGGCCGAGCCATCTGCGGTCTGTCCGGTGGTGTGGACTCTGCGGTCGCCGCGGCGCTCGTTCACCGGGCGATCGGTCCGCAACTGACGTGCGTTTTCGTGGACACCGGGCTGATGCGCAAGAACGAGGGTGATCAGGTCGTCGAGACGTTCCAGCGTCATCAGGGCATCGAGCTGATTCACGTCAGAGCGGCCGATCGGTTCTTCACCGGGTTGGAGGGCGTCACCGAGCCGGAGGCGAAACGCAAGGTCATCGGCGAACTGTTCATACGGGTCTTCGAGGATGCATCGGGCGGGATCACTGACGCGAACTTTCTGGTGCAGGGGACGCTCTATCCGGACGTCATTGAGTCGGGCACCGGTCATGCGGCCAAGATCAAATCCCACCACAACGTGGGCGGCCTTCCGGACGACATGACCTTCGAGTTGGTCGAGCCACTTCGTGCTCTGTTCAAGGACGAGGTGCGTGCGGTGGGTTCGCAGCTCGGCTTGCCCGACGAGATTGTGTGGCGTCAGCCGTTCCCCGGTCCCGGATTGGGTGTTCGCATCATCGGCGAAGTCACACCGGAGCGCGTGGCCATCTTGCAGGAAGCCGATTCCATCGTCCGCGAGGAACTCCGCAGCGCCGGACTCGAACGAGAGATCTGGCAGTCGTTTGCGGTTTTGCCTGATATCCGCTCGGTGGGTGTGATGGGTGACGAGCGAACCTATGGATATCCGATCATCGTTCGGGCCGTCACGAGCGAGGATGCGATGACTGCGGATTGGGCAAGGATTCCCTATGACGTGTTGGAATCGATTTCGTCTCGGATCATCAACGAGGTAGCGGGCGTGAATCGGGTGGCGTACGACATCACGTCGAAGCCGCCTGGCACGATCGAGTGGGAGTGAACGCATCGATGTTGCCAGGTTGGCATGGGCGGTCATGAGGCCATCGGAGTGAGCTGAATCCCACGCACCGTGGGATTCGAATCACATTGATGTCATTTGCATGGCATTTGGCGCGCGAACGTAACGTGTTTGTCATATTCGTCATGAGGTGGCAGTATGTACGAGTCATGTTTCGCCTCCGCCCGACGACTCTACGAACGACGCGCCGGACGACGGGGCGCCTGTCGGTGTTCGACAGCCATGGCCGGATTCTGACGGCGGCGGCCGTCGCTCTCGTCTCGACGGTGCTGTTGGCGCCGATGCCCGCCGCGTCGGCCACGCCGATGGCGCCGTCGAGACCTGCTCAATCCCTTGGAGACCTCCAAGCCCAAGCCAAGGCGATAGCGGCCAAGATCGAGAAGCTGCGGATCGACTCTGACGACTTGAACGAGCAATACCTCGAGACTCAGATCGAGGTGACCGATCTGCAGACGCAACTCGCTGCGACACAGGCCGAGGTCGATCAGGCGCAGTCGTCGCTCGGCGAGAACCAGCAGGCGGTCACGACGTACGCGCTCGATGCCTACATGAGTGGCGGCCAGGTCGACCCGGTGTTCTTCTCTGCTCGTTCCGCGTCCGACGCCAGCAACCGCACGGCGTATCTCACATCGATTCACGGCGACAAGCAGCAGATCGTGTCCGATGTCCAGGCCGCGCAGCAGGACCTCGCCGACAAGACCACGAAATTGACGAAGGCGAAGTCAACCATCGACGCCAGAGTGGCGTCTCAAGCATCTACGAAGAAGACGCTCGAGTCGGCCATTGCTGAGCAAGAGTCGTTGCAGGCATCGGTGAGCGGACAACTCGCCGACGCGGTGGCGGCAGAACAGGCGCGCCTCGAGCAGGAGCAGGTCGCAGCAGCCGAGCGTCAGGTCCAAGAAGAGGCGGCGAGAGAGGCGCAGTCGCGAGCGGAACAGGCGCGCCGAGCCGTCGCGCCGTCCACCTCCGAGCAGCTCCGTTCCCAGTCGCCCGCATCGCTGGCGTTGGTCGACGATGGCAGCGAGTCGGATCTGCCGAGTGCTACCGATGACACGTCCCCATCGAAGGACGAGCGCTCGTTTCCCGATCCGGGACCGGTCCCGCCGGGGGTTCAAGCAGTGCTCGATGCCGCGCGCAGCCAGCTCGGCGTGCCCTATCGATGGGGCGCCAGCTCTCCCGGTAGCGGCTTCGATTGTTCTGGCCTGGTGCTCTATGCGTGGAAGTTCGGGGGACTCTCCCTGCCTCACTCCTCGCGTGCGATGTACGCGATGACCCAGCGGATCTCAGCAAACCAGCTCGAACCGGGAGACCTCGTGTTCGGTGGCAGTCCGATCCACCACGTTGCGTTGTACATCGGTGGCGGAATGATGATTCAGGCCCCACACAGCGGCGACGTCGTCAAAATTTCTGGGATCTACTCGTCGTCCAAGCCGGTGTCCTTCGGCCGCCTCTGAGTCTCCGGTTTCTGATTCAGTTCCCAGCGAGCTGTGCGACGACCGGGGCGAGTTGATCCACTGCATCGGCGGGGATCCCGATCGATGAGATCCCCCAGCGTTCTCGCCGCTCGATCAGGTCCTCGACCATCGAGCCGATCGAACCCACGAGGGCGTGCGGTGTCCCGACGCAGTCGTCGCGAGTGAGTCCGAACCCGCCGCCGATGACGTCATAGATCGGCTCGGGATCGTCTGTGACTTGGGCAAACTCCAATCGGACCTGCAGCTCGAGCTTGCTGAACCGCTCCCCAGCCGCGGTGCGGATCCAGCCGATCTTCCGATCGGTAGCTTCGGGAGTTGCCGACGGTCCAGCGGACGAGTCGATGAGGCCAGCGGTGAGCTTGGGATTGAGACCCACGATGTCGGCCTCTCGAGCCGCGAGCTCGAGAACTCGTCGGCCGCCGCCACCGATGATGATCGGGGGCCCGTCCGTCGTCGCCGGTCGGGGCGTCCCCACCATCTCCTCGATCGTGTAGTGCGCGCCCACATGGTTCACGGTTCCGCCGGACCACAGCGCCTTGATGATCGCGATCGACTCTTCCATGCGATCGACTCGCAGCCTGGGATCGTCGAAGCTCATCCCCGACTGCGTGTAGTCGGTTCTCATCCACCCAGCACCGATGCCGAATCGGAACCGGCCCTCGGTCAAAAGGTCAAGCGTCGCGGCCTCCTTGGCCAGCACCACCGGATGGCGATAGTCGTTGCAGAACACCAGCGTTGACACGTTGATGGCTGTGGTGGCGTCCGCCGCTGCCATCAGTGCGGCAATCGGACCCAGTTGGGCGTCGAAGTGGTCGGCGATGGTGATCATGTCGAAGCCGAGATCTTCGAGCTTGCGCGAGTGATTCCGGAGCCCCGCAGCGCTCATCTCCCCCGAGAGCGGACTACTGAATCGGAACGGGTGATGGGGGAGGGATTCGCTCACGATCGCGACGCTAGGACACCGTCTCGAGGAGAAGATGTCATCACGTTGGGACAACGCGAACTGGCCGCTAGCCGACCGATCGGGCGTAGGTCGCCAGAGCGCCGAGGTAGCGGTTGACCGCCGCGTGTTGGAAGGCGATCACGGCGGGGGACACGAGCTTCGCCCCCCACGTGGCCGCCGATGCATCGACCCGGATGGTTGCGGTGACGACGCCCTGGGCATCTTTCTCGACGAGGTACGACTCTTCGCCGCGCTCCTGATGACCCTCGATGGTTCCGTAGGCAAAGCCGAACGTGCGATGCGTGCCTTCGGCACTCTGGGTGGCGTCATCGACAACGGCGACGATCCGATCGGGAACGATGATGCTGACGGGCCCCAGTCGCAACGTCACCAGCAGTGTGGTCCCCAGCGTGAGTGGGGCCGAATCGGGAAAAACGAACGCACCGACGCCCCGATGGCACTCCCAACGGCGGAGTCCTTCGCAGGCTGCCTCGAACATTGTCTGCCCGTGACCAATGGTGACCGAACGGGAGTGGGTCGTTCGAAGTGGCCACTGCTCGGGTTCGATGGTGGAGCCAACGTGGTCGTAGGTGACGGCTCGCATCGTTGCAGCGTCGAGTTCCTTCGCCAATAGTGCGGGCGACGGTCGGCCCCAGACCAGGCCGAGCGAGTTCATACCGACGCCGGAACTGACAGTGCTCTCACGTCCCAATGTTGCCCCGCCGCCCAGAAGATTGCCAAGACCATCGGTGTCCACGGAGCGGGTACTGCGAGACCCAATGCGGGTCGGGCTGGCAACGCGGATCAATAGCTGATGAGGCGGGGACTCGGGAGCGGGACAGGCCGACGCGACTGCGACGCTGCACCTCTCACCGCCGATACGATCCGGCGATGCCGAACGACCCACTGTCTGATTTCACGACCGAGAACTTCACCGATAAATCGGTGACCCATCGCGTCTACCGAAGTGGTTCCGGCCCTGCGGTGATCGTGCTGGCAGAAATGCCCGGCATCACGCCAAGGGTTGCTGAGTTCGCCCGCATGGTCCGGGACCGAGGGTTCTCGGTGTGGATGCCGTATCTCTTCGGCGTGCCCGGCGCTCCTCCTGGTATCGGGGTGTACGCGAAGACGATCCCCGCCGCGTGTGTCTCCAAGGAATTCGCGGCATTTGCCACCGGCGTGACCGCACCTATATCGACCTGGTTGCGGGCGCTGGGCCGTCATGCTCACGCTGAGTGCGGTGGGCCTGGGATCGGCGCACTGGGGATGTGTTGGACCGGTGGGTTCGCGCTGGGGATGATGGCGGAACCGGAGATGCTTGCGCCGGTGCTCTCGCAGCCGTCGCTGCCGATCAACCTCAACAAGAAGCACAAAGCCGATCTTCACCTGTCGCCAGGAGACCTCGCGAAGGTGAAACAGCGCGCCGCGGATGGCCAGTGCGTCATCGGAATGCGTTTCACGGGCGACAAGCTGGCTCCGCCGGAACGATTCGCGTCGCTACGACGCGAACTCGGCGATGCCTTCATCGGCATCGAGATTGATTCCTCCCCCGGCAACCCGTGGGGCATCCGTCGTCTGGCGCACTCGGTGGTCACCGAGGATCTCGTGCTGGATGTGCCGGATCATCCGACGGCCGTCGCGCTCGAACGGGTGCTTCAGTTCTTCGAGGAGCGCCTGCTGGTCGGCTGACCCTCGTTCGTTCTCGGCACCGAAGCTTGTGCCGGGTGCGCGAGGATCGTGCCCAAGTTCGAACCGGGTGTGACGCTCCAATTCGTTCGGAGGCAATCGATCTCCGGGGATACCGTGAGGCGTGCGCCCGCCTGATCAGATCCCAAGCGACGCTGGCGCGGCTCGCAGCCAGCGGCCGCGATCGCTGGCGATGGGCGCCGCGTGTACCGCCACACTCTTCTGGGGCTTCGGCAACGTCATCGTTCGCGGATCGGGCATCCCCGGGCCGCAATTGGCACTGTGGCGGACCCTCTGCGGCGCATTGATCTATACCGTCATCGTTGTTGCCGGAGGGGGTCGATTGACCCGTCGAACCCTGCGGATCGCCGCCCTCGGCGGCACGGGTTTCGGCTTGCAGGCATCGCTCTACTTCACAGCGTTGCAGGAAACGACGACTGCGAGCGCCGCCGTGATCGCCACGCTCCAGCCGGTGATGCTCGCACCCGTTGCCTGGAAGCTCTACGGCGATCGACTCGACGCCCGCCGGGGCGGGCTGATGGTGCTCGCCGTCGTCGGGGCTGTCGTGACGATCGCGGGCTCGACGTCGAGCGGCCAGTGGAGCCTGCACGGAGACCTTCTCGCGGTTGCTGCGACAGCTGTCGGGTGCCTGTACTTCGTAGGTACGAAGTCCGCTCGTGAACATCTCGGCACCATCGAATACCAGGCCGCTGGCCTCTGGATCGCCGCGCTCGTGACCCTGCCAGGCGCACTACTGCTGGGATCAGGATGGTCACTTCCCTCGGCGGGGGAGTTCTTCTGGCCGGTGCTCCTCGTGGCCATTCCCGGCAGCGGTCATCTTCTGATGACGTGGTCCCAACGCAGCCTGTCCGTCGCGTATACGTCGACGGTCTCGCTGAATGTCCTGGTGACGACCACTGCTGCCTCAGCGGTGATCTTCGGTGACTCGATCTCGGCGATCCAACTCCTCGGAATGGGCATCGTCTTGTGTTCGCTCGCCATGTTCGTTGCGGTGAGCGGAAGTCGCCTCCCGGCGCCAACCGGGGAGCTATGACGGGCGGTAGGTCCAGTGCCATGGCTCGCGAGGAACGTCCTCGACGAATCCGAATCGTGCCCCGTTGGCCCGAAGCCATGCTTGACCAGTCGGATTGACGTCAACGTCCACGGCAAGACCCCATCCGTGATTGCTCGTCCCGGGCTCCGCTGCCAGGCCCCCTTGTGAGTACAGCCCCTTGCGTTGAGCGAGGTTGACCTGTTGGTCGAGACTTCGATACGAGTCGGTGACGCCGATATCGACCCCGGCTGCTGTGGCGGCCGATCGCATCTGTTTGAACGCGGCTGCGGCATCAGCGGACAGGCGATGTTGCCCGACACCGATTTCCGTCAGCTGACTCGACGGGATCTGTCCATTGCCGAAAGCTCGCAACTCGTCGGGTGGGGCCAACTTCCCGTAGTCGCCTGGCGACAGTTGAGTCGCTGGTGTCGTTCCCAGTGCGCCCGTGAGGAACTGATCGAAGGCGCCCGATGCCCCAGCGCCCAGCCCAACTCGACTCGATGAGCTCGACGAACCGAGCGGCGTCGAGCTCGTCGGAGTCGGTTCGAACTTTTGTGTGATCGTCGCAATGCGTGCTTGGACGAACCGCAGGCCTTCCATGACGAACCAATCGGCACATCGACGACAGTCGTAAGCGCTCTCGGTAGCGTGTTCCGATTCGTTCGATTCAGCGTCTCTCCTGCGCCGACCGACAGTGCAGTCGATCGACGCAGGCGCGCTGCCCTACGAGGACGTGAGTGTTGGAAGGAGCTGGTTCATGGTCGAGATCTCCCCTTGCTGGGCGACGATGATCGCCTTGGCCAGAGCGATGGCTCCAGGATCCTTCCCGTTCGCAACCTGGCTCTCCGCCATGGTGATGGCACCTTGGTGATGCTTGATCATCAGCTCGACGTAGAGGGCATCGAGCTCGGGACCCGATGCGGCGTCGAGCATCGTCATCTCGTCGTTGGACATCATTCCGTCCATCGTCTCGTCCGTCGAGTGATCCATGCCCGCCATGCCATCGTTTTTGCCAGCATTTTCGGGTTGGCCCCACGTCGTGAGCCATCCCTTCATGGTCGTGATCTCCGGATCCTGAGCGCCAGAGATCTGCTCCGCCAGCGAACGGACCTCCGAGTTCTGGCCCCGGTCGAGGATCGCCTTCGACATCTCGACTGCCTGCTGATGATGAGGAATCATCTGCTGAGCAAAGGTGACGTCGGCGGTGTTCACTCCAGCGGGGAGTTCGGCGGCGGATGGCACCGTCGTTGCGGTTCCTGCGGTGTGAGTCGTGCTGTCGTTCGAGCATGCCGTAGCACCGAACGTCAAGAGCAATGCGGCAGCCAGAGCTGCGCGGGTCGTGTTCATTGAATCTTCTCCTTGTTGGTTGATCTGGTGTGTGAGGTCGGGCGCGGGCCGAACTCAGCAGCGGATCACCGAGAGGGAGAAGACATCCGGAGGGCGAGCAGGGAACCGGTCGAGCAGTCGCGGCAAGGTCTTGGCGGGTTCGATCTCCGGTACGGGGGTGGTGGAGCGAGATCGATGGTTGCGGACAGCCATCGCCACACCAGCGGTCACCACGAGTGCCATGGCGCACATCGCGCCGAGATGACCAGCGTGGTGGTCGGAACCGTGGGGGCAGCCGTCGCTGCACCCTGGCACAGCCATTGGCTGCAATGACTGAGCCATCGGCTGCAACGGCACAGCAGTTTGGGCGGGGTGATGGTCGGCAGCTACATCAGGAGTTGCGCCAGCGGTATGCATCGCAAGGATGCCGCCGGCGACGGCCATCAAGATGATGGCGACCCACCCGCGATAGCGACTCATGCGGTCACGGTACCCGGCTGGCGCTGGAACCGAGGGTCACCCGACGTGTCCGTCCGTCGGCCGTGGCTGTCCCAACGCCCGAGTAGTTTCTGAGGGGTCATGGCCCACGATTCCTCCGATCCGTTCGACGACGACGATGAACTCACCGCAGGACTGAATCCATCGCAGCGGGAGGCGGTGATCCACGGCGACGGACCGTTGCTGATCATCGCTGGTGCCGGATCCGGCAAGACCCGCGTCCTCACCCACCGGATCGCTCATCTCATCGAACGGCGCGGCGTGTCACCGTTCGAGATCCTCGCCATCACCTTCACCAACAAGGCAGCAGACGAAATGAAGAGCCGGGTGGCGGCGCTGGTCGGCCCCGTGGCGCAGAAGATGTGGGTCTCCACGTTTCACTCAGCATGCGTTCGCATTCTGCGGCGAGACGCATCAGTGCTCGGCTATCCATCGCAGTTCTCCATCTACGACCAGGCGGACGCGGTGCGACTCATGTCGTATGTCATGCGGGATCTCGGGATCGACCCCAAGAAGATGACGCCGCGTTCAGTGCAAGCAGCGGTGTCGGCGGCCAAGAACCGTGGGATCAGCGTCGACGCGCTCGCCGAGTCGGCGACGGTCATCATCGAGCGCAAGATCGCCGACGCCTACCGCGAGTATCAGGCACGGTTGAAGACCGCTGGTGCCATGGACTTCGACGACCTGTTGTCGGTCACCGTCGAGCTGCTCGATACCCATTCCGATGTCCGCGCTCACTATCAGCATCGCTTCCGACATGTCCTGGTCGACGAGTTCCAGGACACGAACCCGGTACAGAATCGTCTGGTGACCCTGCTCGCTGGCGAGCACCGAAACGTCTGTGTGGTCGGTGACGGTGATCAGTCGATCTACCGCTTCCGTGGCGCCGACATCTCGAACATCTTGGAGTTCGAGCACGCCTTTCCCGACGCAACCGTGATCCTGTTGGAGCAGAACTACCGCTCATCGCAGACCATTCTCGATGCTGCCAATGCCGTGATCAGCCTCAATTCGTCGCGTAAGCCCAAGGAACTCTGGACCGATGCTGGCCCCGGCGTGAAGATCCGCCGCTACAGCGCCGACGACGAGAGTGACGAGTCGAACTGGGTGGCCTCAGAGACAGCCAGCTTCCACGATTCGGGGCAGTTCCGGTGGGGTGATGTCGCAGTGTTCTACCGAACCAACGCCCAGTCCCGAGTGATCGAAGAACAGTTCATGCGCTCGGGCATCCCCTACAAGGTGATCGGGGGGACACGCTTCTACGATCGGCGCGAGATCAAGGACGCCATGGCCTACCTGCGTGTGGTGCTCAACCCCGACGACGAAGTGAGCGTGAAACGCGTTCTGAATCTCCCCAAGCGCGGTGTCGGGGACTCATCTGTCGGTCGACTCGATGCCTATGCCCGCTCACGAGGGATCCCGTTCTTCTCGGCCCTGCATCGTGCCGATGAGGCGGGCGTCACGGGCCGGGCCGTGCGAGGGATCGACGCCTTCACAACACTCATCGAGTCCTTGGCCGACGAAGTGTCGAAGGGCCCAGCGGTGCTGTTGGAGAAGATCCTCGAGGGGTCGGGGTATGTGGCCGAGCTCGAAGCTGAGCGCAGCATCGAGAACGAATCGCGCATCGAGAACTTGCACGAACTCGTTGGCGTGGCACGCGACTTCGAGACGGTGGAGGAATTCCTGGAACGGATCAGCCTGGTGGCCGACACCGACCAGCTCGAATCCGACGACGACTCGTCCGTCGTGCTCATGACGCTGCACGCTGCCAAGGGTCTCGAGTTCCCCATCGTGTTCCTGATGGGGATGGAAGAGGGGATCTTCCCCCACATGCGAACCATCGGCGAGCCCGACGAGATGGAAGAGGAACGCCGCCTCGCCTACGTGGGGATCACCCGGGCGCGCGAACGACTCCACGTGTCCTCGGCGTGGAGCCGGATGCTGCACGGCACCACCCAGTACAACCCGCCATCGCGATTCCTCGATGAGATCCCAGCGGAGTTGGTCGAGCATCTGGGCGAAGGCAAGCGGCGTCGAAAGAGCTCCTACGGCGAGGGCTCGACGTGGGGCGGCGGCGGATCCCGATGGGGTTCGTCGTCCGGGTCCGACAGCGAATGGGAAGGCCGCACGTTCGGCGGTGGGGGCTACCAATCCTCCGGGAACGAACGGCGTCCGCAGGACAAGGCACCGGTGTCCGCAGGAACCGGCGCCGACCGAATCGGGCTCAAGGTGGGCGACGATGTGCGTCATGCCAAATGGGGCGACGGCGTGATCTTGAACATGGCGGGCGACGGCGACAAGACCGAAGCCACCGTCCGGTTCCCTGACATCGGCGAGAAGGTGCTCCTCCTGGCGTGGGCACCACTGGAGAAGGTCTGAACCATGTACCGTCATCCCCTCCGACGGCTCGACCTCGCCATTCGCCGAGATGTCCCATTGGGTTCTCTTCTCGACCGATTGGCCGACATCCACGGCGATCGCCCAATGGCGACCGAGCACATCGCCGGGCGGGTCGTCACCTACCGCTCAGCTGCGGAGCTTGTTGCAAGATGGTCGGACGCCGTCGCCAAGCGGACCCACCCGGGCGATCCAGTCGTGGTGGCGACGGCCAACGGATACGAGCAGTTCCTGTTGTGTCTGGCCGTCGCCCGTGCCGGATGTCTCCCGGCACCGGTGAATGATCAGATGCGCCCCGCCGAGATCGATCATGTGGTGGCCGATGCTGGCGCGTCGTTCGTCCTCCGGTCGGTCCGGCAGTTGCGCGGCGCCGCACCGGTGATCCAACCGGCCACTCCGGCAATGTCCGACGTGGCGGCGCTCTTCTACACATCGGGAACCACCGGTCATCCCAAGGGCGCCGCCCTGACCCATCGGTCCCTCGTTGCGCCGCCAGCAGCGGCGGTGTTGTGGCCGGCGAGCATCCGCCACGACGAGGTCGTCTCGGCGCTGCCGGTGGCGCACATCATGGGATTCATGACCTACGTCGGTCTCGCGACGGCTGGCATCGCGTGTTACATGTTGGAACGGTTCTCCGCCGAAGAGGTGCTCGAGGTCATTGAGGCCCGGTCGTGTAGCGGTTTCATTGGTGTGCCCACGATGTATCGGAAGCTGGCCGAAGCCGGCGCTGCGGAGCGTGATCTGGCCTCGATCCGCATCTGGGGTTCCGGTGCCGACGTGATCGCGCCCGAACTGGTGGCGATGTTCAAGAAGCTCGGATCGAGCGCCAATCTGCCCATCGTGGGGTCCGTGGGTGAAGCAGCGTTCGTCGAGGGATACGGCATGGTCGAGGTCGGCGGGGGTGTCGCGGCGAAGATCTCGCTGCCGGGGATCCCGGCTCGATTCGCGTCGTCCGTTGGCTTCAAGTTGCCGGGCTACACGTTTCGGATAGTGGATCCCGATGATCGGCCAGTGGTCATCGGCGCCATCGGCGAATTGTGGGTCAAGGGCCCGGGAGTGCTGCGTGAGTACTGGCACGCACCCGAGGCCACGGCAGGAGCGCTCACCACCGATGGCTGGTTGCGAACCGGTGACCTCGTTCGTCGCGGTCCACTCGGAACCATCATGTTCCAGGGTCGCAGCAAGCACGTGATCAAGTCGGGTGGTTTCTCGGTGTACCCGCTCGAGGTCGAGACGGCGTTGATGGAGCATCCCGAGGTGTTGGAGGCGTCGGTCGTCGGGCTCGAGGATGAATCACTCGGCGAGTACCCGGCGGCGGCCGTCCGCGTCGCTCCCAGATCAACCGTGACCGACGAGGAGCTCGTCGCATGGAGCCAGGAACGGATGTCCCGCTACAAGTCACCCCGCCGCGTGATCATCGTGGCTGACTTCGATCGGACGGGCACCGGCAAGATCCAAAAGGATCGAGTGGTGGCATTGTTCGATCAACGCGGATCGGGCCAGGCAGACGAGTGACCGTTCATCCGATGCGGGAGCCCGAAACGATCTCGGTGATCATTCCGGCGTTCAATGCCGAGGCAACACTCGGAGCCACGCTGGCGTCGGTCGCCGCGCAGACTCATCGTCAGCTGGAGATCCTGGTGGTCGACGATGGGTCGACCGACAGCACGGCAAAGGTCATTGCCGGTGCGGCGGCTGTGGATCCACGCGTGATCTCCGTGTCCTACGGTGCCAACCGTGGCCGATCGGCCGCTCGCAACGCAGGCATCGACCGTGCGACGGGCACCTGGTTGGCGTTCGTTGACGCGGACGATCTTCTTCACGAGCGACGATTCGAGAACATGGTGGCTGCCGCCGGTTCGGAGCCCGGATGTCGTGTCGTGACCGATGATCGTTGGGGCTTCACCGTCGATCCGTCCGGTTCGGTCACGATGGAGCATCGCTTTCCTGCCCGCCACACGTGGCGAGTCGGCGGGTCCGCACCGCTCGACCCGGCCCGCCACTTCACCGACCGGTTCGGCCATCTCGATGTTTTGGTTGAGCGCTCCTATGTCGAACGCCTGGGGGCGACCTTCCCAGAGGATCTGGCGATCGGGGAGGATCTGGCGTTCTACCTGACCCTGCTCTTTTCGTCGCCGGATCCACACCCGGTCCGAGTTGCTGCCGGGACCTACTACTACCGGCTGTCACCCACCGGCCGGGATGCCGGTGCCGCCGACACGTGGCAACACATCATCGACCTGGTCGTCGAGCGGACCGGGTCATCTGATCTGCGCAGACTCGGTGATGCGTGGCAACCAGTGCACAGCTACCTCTTCGAGCGAGGCGACCAGTCCCTGGCCGCTGAGGGCCGACTGGGCGAACGGCGGGTGCCGAAGGATTCGCGCGTCGCTCCATCGAAGGGGCGAGGGTTGTCGTGGCTCGTGAGTGTCAAGGCACTCCAATGGTTGGGTCGGTGGGTTGATCGCCCCCTCGCCGTTGTCGCCGCGGCTGATGTCGAGCGCCAGTTGCAGCGCACGATCAGCACCGCTGGCTCGTAGCGCTACTTGCCGTCGTTCGGCTTGAGGTCGACCTCGACCTGTCCTGAGTCGAGCACCTGCACGGGATACAGCGTGAGGCCGGTGCCGTCGGCCGGAAAACTGCGCTGATCGCAGCCGTCGACTCCCACGAAGGTGCCGGTGGCTCGGTCCCATCTCAGGAAGCAACCGGGAGCACCGTCAGGAGGGATCGCATCAAAGGCGACCCATCCGACCTTGAGCTCGTCGCCCACGTGGTTCACGAAAATCGGGCGCTTCTGGCCATTGCCGGAGGCGTCGGAGAACAACAGGGGACCGTCGCGTTCGATGAGTTTGCGCTGCTCGATGGAGTCGCCGACGGTGAAACGATCGACCCCGAGATCGAAGGCGACGCCCTTGCCTCCGCTCGCCGCTTGGATCAGCAGATACACCAACAACACAATGACGCCGACAGTGCAGACCATGATGATGGTGGTCGTCACCTGGTTGCGGGTGTTGCGACGTTCGATCGGCATGACGTGGGGACCAATGCTGGTTGTGGCGCGGGTTGTGGAGCAGCGCCGGCGGTCCCTTAGTATCGCCGGTCGTTCCCCAGCGCTCACAACGCGCTGGGGCCAGACCATGGCACGGGCCGTGGTCGACGTGGATCGGGAGTCACCCAATGGATCTGTTCGAGTACCAGGGCAAGCAGTTCTTTGCATCGTTCGACATTCCGGTGTCACCGGGCGGCGTGGCCCGAACCGTCGACGAAGCCGTCGCCGCTGCTGACGCTGCGGGCTACCCGGTGGTGGTGAAGGCACAGGTTCAGGTCGGCGGTCGCGGCAAGGCGGGCGGGATCAAGTTGGCCGACAACGCCGAGGAGACTCGTCTGCACGCCGGCAACATCCTGGGCATGGACATCAAGGGTCACACAGTCAACGTGCTGTGGGTCGAGAACGCCTCCGACATCGCCGAGGAGTATTACGCCAGCTTCACCCTCGATCGCTCCGCCAAAAAACATCTGGGGATGCTCTCCGCTCAGGGCGGGGTCGAGATCGAGACCGTGGCCGAGGAGAACCCTGATGCCATCGCCAAGATCTGGATCGACCCGGTTGACGGACTGACCGAAGCCGTGTGCCGCGAATGGGTCGCCGCTGCGGCTCTCAACCCCGACGCCACCGAAGGCGCCGTGTCCATTCTGATGAAGCTCTACCGTGCGTATACCGAGGGTGACGCCGACCTCTGTGAGATCAACCCGCTGATCCTCAAGCCGACCGGTGAGGTCCATGCGCTCGATGCGAAGGTCACCCTCGACGCCAACGCCCTGTTCCGCCACGATTGGGCTGAGTACGAGGCGACCCAGGAGCGTGACTCACGTGAGCAGGCTGCGTACGAGGCCGATCTCCAGTACGTGGGCCTTGAAGGTTCAGTGGGCATCATCGCCAATGGCGCTGGCCTGGCGATGAGCACCCTCGACGTAGTGAACCAGGCCGGGGGTGAACCGGCCAACTTCTTGGACGTCGGTGGAGGAGCCTCGGCAGAGAAGTTCGTGGCGGCCCTCACGATCATCGACAACGACCCCCGAGTGAAGTCCATTTTCATCAACATCTTCGGCGGGATCACCCGTGGCGAAGAGGTGGCCAATGGCATCGTGACGGCCTTGGGCCAGATCGACATCTCGAGTCCCATCGTGATCCGCCTCGACGGAACCAACGCCGATGAGGGTCGAGCCATTCTCGAGCCCCATCTGTCGGACCAGCTCAAGATGGAGCCGACCATGCTGGACGCCGCCCGCACCGCTGTGGCTCTCGCCGCACGCTGATCCGCACCGCACGACACCCAAGCACAGCAGAACGAAAAACAGGACAATTCGCCATGAGCATCTTCGTAGACGAAAACACCAAGGTCATCTTCCAGGGCCTCACGGGCAGCCAGGGCCGCTACTACGGCCTGCTGAATCGTGAATACGGCACCAAGGTGGTCGGTGGCACCAATCCCAAGAAGGCTGGCACCGACGTGGACGGCATTCCCGTCTTCGGGTCCGTGGCCGACGCGGTCGCTGCAACCGGCGCCACCGCCAGCTGCATCTTCATCCCCGCTGCTGGCGTGCGCGCCGCGATCATGGAGGCCGCCGAGGGTGGCATCGAGTTCATCGTGTGCATTACCGAGGGTGTGCCAGCGCAGGACGAAGCATGGTTCTTCAACAAGCTGAAGCGCGACTTCCCTGGTGTCCGGCTTCTCGGTCCCAACTGCCCGGGCATCATCAGCCCCGGGAAATGCAACATCGGCATCACCGCCGGACACATCGCCAAGTCAGCTGAGCCGGGCGCCCGCAACGTCGGCATCGTCAGCCGGTCGGGCACTCTCACCTACCAGGCGTTGTACGAGCTGCAGGCGCAGGGAATCGGTGTCACCACCTGTGTCGGTATTGGCGGCGATCCTGTCCCCGGGACGAGCTTCATTGACTGCCTCACGGCGTTCGAAGCCGACGAGGAAACTCATGCGGTGATGATGATCGGCGAAATCGGCGGATCGGCCGAGGAAGAGGCCGCTGAGTACATTGCCTCGAGCATGCAGAAGCCGATCAGCGCCTACATCGCCGGCCAGACCGCTCCCGCTGGCAAGAAGATGGGCCACGCTGGCGCCATCGTCTCGGGTGGCAAGGGCACCGCTGCCGCCAAGATGGAGGCCCTCAGCCGCGCTGGCGTCCGAGTGGGCGCCAACCCGACCGAGGCCGGCCAGCTCATGGTGGAGATCATCGCCGGGCTCTGATCGGTAGCGCTTCGCCTCGGCAGTTACCACGTACCAGCCTGCGCAACGCCGCGGCGTACCGCACCGTCAAGTCACTCGCTCGGGGAGCTCATTGCTCCCGCAGCGAGCGACTTCCAGTATTTCGAGTGGGTCAGCCGACGTCGAGCAGATCGACCACGAAGACCAGGGTCTCGTTGGGGCCGATGGCCGGGGTCGGCGAACGGTGTCCATATGCCAGCTCGCCAGGAATGGTCAGCTGACGACGCCCGCCGATCCTCATGCCGATCAGGCCCTGGGTCCACCCGGCGATCACGCCGTTCAGGGGGAACGAGATCTCCTCGTCGCGCTCGAACGATGAGTCGAAGACGGCTCTGGACGCTTGGCCCATGCCGACGTAGTGCACGGTGACGTGGGTGCCGGTGCGGGCATGGTCGTCGGTGATTTCGTGGCCATCGCCAACGGTGATGTCTTCGATGACGAGTTCTGTCACCGGCTCGTCGGGCAAGGTGACGTCGGGGTTCTCCATGATGTGGTCGCTTTCTTGATCAGGTGTCGGGCCGTGGGACATGGTCGGGGCTGTGTGGTGGGTGAGTGGTGGCCCGGTTGGCTCGAACGGTCGGGGGGTTGTGTCTGTGTTCGCTAGCCGACCGACACGAGGTCGATCACGAAGATCAGCGTGTCGTCGACGGCGATACCTGAACCCTGCGGCGGGTTCTGACCGTACCCGAGGCTCCCCGGGATCGTGAGTTGGCGACGCCCGCCGACTTTCATGCCGACGAGGCCTTGGGTCCAGCCGGAGATCACGCCGTTGAGCGGGAACGTGGTGGGTTGGCCTGATGAGAACGACTCGTCGAAAGTCTTGCCGCTCGACTGGCTCACGCCGACGTAGAACGCCGACACGCTGATGCCGCTCGCCGCGCCCTCGGCTGTGACCTCGGCGCCGGTGCCGACCTTCAGATCCTTGATTCCCAACTCGGTGACCGGGGCCGCTGGCACCTCAACTGGGGGGACCTCGATAGGCTTCGGGGTGTCTGGAGCAGAAATCAGATCGACCACGAAGATCAGTGTTTCGTCGGCCGCGATATCGGCCGACGGCGGATCGGCGGCGTAGGCGAGATCGCCCGGGATGATCATCTGGCGACGGCCGCCGACCTTCATGCCGACCATGCCTTTCGTCCACCCCTTGATCACGCGATTGAGTGGGAACTCGGCGGGTTCTCCGCGCTCGAACGAGGAATCGAAGACCTTGCCGCTCTTCTGACCCATGCCGACGTAGTTGACCGTGATCTTCGTACCGGCGGTCGCATCAGCGTCGGTGATCTCGCGGCCCGTGCCGACCACGATGTCGGTGGTGCACAGCGAGGCTGCGGCGGTCTTCGGCGGGGTGATCTTCGGAGTTCCGGTGCTAGCGACCCCGGTCTCCTCGGCGGTCGTGGGACACGGTGCAGCGGGAGCGTCTGAGGCGCCCGACGAGCCGGTGTCGACTTGGAGGGTCTCCTGGCCACAACCAGCGACCAGGATGACGGCAATGGTGGCGGCAATCATCGGGGCAAAACGGGCAGAACGGCGTTTGGGCATCGGGCCAGGATAGGGGTCAACGCCGCACTGCTAGGTTCGCCCGGTGCGCACTGCGGTTCTGGCGTCCGGATCGGGGACGTTGCTCGAAGCGATTCTCGAAGCAGGGCTCCCTGTCGACCTGGTACTCGCCGACCGCCCGTGTCGGGCGTCGGCGGTGGGTGAGGGCGCTGGAGTCGCCACGGTGCTCGTCGAACGGAACGACTTCGGCGCAACGTTCAATCGCGACCACTACACCGCTGAGGTGGTGGCGGCGCTCGCGGTCCACGAACCGGAACTGATCGTGATGGCTGGGTTCGGCACCATTCTCGGAGCGGCGATCCACGAGGCATACCCGGGGAGGATTCTCAACACCCACCCGGCGCTGTTGCCATCCTTCATCGGCTGGCATGCCGTTCGCGATGCGTTGGCCTACGGCGTCAAGGTCACCGGCTGCACGGTACACATCGCGACCCTCGAGGTCGACGCCGGGCCGATCCTCGCCCAGGAAGCGGTCGTCGTGTTGCCCGATGACGACGAGTCGACGTTGCACGAGCGGATCAAGGTCGTCGAGCGTCGCCTCTACGTCGACACCATCGCTGCCGTCGTGGCTGATCCATCGCTGCTCCTTCCACCCACCATGTCGACCGGCGATCGGCCTGCGTCGATTCCCCTTCGACCCGCTGAAAGCGACCACCTATGAGAGCTCTGTTGTCCGTCTACGACAAGACCGGGATCGTCGATCTGGCGCGCCGCCTAGCCGACCTCGGCGTGGAATTGGTCTCGAGCGGCGGCACCGCCCGAGAGATCGCGGCGGCGGGAATCCCAGTGATCGATGTCGCTGAGTTCACGGGCTACCCGGCGATGCTCGGTCACCGCGTGGTGACGCTCCACCCGCTGGTGCACGGAGGGATCCTGGCCGACCGCAACGACGAATCCCACCAGGCCGACCTGGTCACCTACGGGATTTCGACCATCGATCTCGTAGTCGGGAATCTCTATCCCTTCGGTTCAGATCCCTCGATCGAGCAGATCGATATCGGTGGCCCGGCGATGATTCGGGCTGCTGCCAAGAATCACGAGTTCGTCGGCGTGCTGGTGGACCCTGCCGACTACGACTCGGTGCTCGATGAGTTGGCCGAACATGGCGCCCTGAGCGATGGGCTCCGGCGGAAACTCGCGCGGACGGCTTTCGCTCATACCGCCGCCTATGACGCCTCCATCGTGGCGTGGCTCGATGAGCCACGGGCGGCCGCCGGTCAACTCCCCGAGACGATCCACTTGTCCGCCTCGCGCGTGCAATCGCTTCGCTACGGAGAGAACCCCCACCAGGCCGGCGCTCGCTACAGCAACGGATCGTCCTGTTGGGACGACGCCATCCAGCATGGCGGCAAGGAGATGTCGTATCTCAACGTCTATGACGCTGATGCCGCGTGGCGTCTGGCCTGGTCGCTCGGCGATGTTCCCGCCGCAGTGGTCATCAAGCACGCCAATCCGTGTGGCGCCGCCGTCAACGATGACATCACGACTGCGTATCGGCTGGCTCACGAGGGCGACCCGGTGTCGGCCTTCGGTGGGATCGTTGCGGTCAATCGGCCCATGCCGACGTCGCTCGCTGAGGCGTTGGCGCCGGTGTTCACGGAGGTGGTGATCGCCCCGTCGTACGAGCCCGGGGCGCTCGAGGTGTTGCTGGCGAAGAAGAACCTACGGGTACTCACGGCTCATCCTCCTGTGGTTCCGTCGCTCGACGTGCGGACGATCGAAGGCGGGTTCCTGGTACAAACGGCTGATGTCGTGAGCGTTGATCGCTCGAACTGGACCATTGCCACTGAACGTGCGCCCAGCGATGCCGAGTGGCTCGATCTGGAGCTGGCGTGGCGACTCGCGGCCCGGGTGACGTCGAACACCATCGTGTTGGTGAAGGACGGACAGGCTGTGGGGATCGGCGCCGGCCAGCAGAACCGTCGAGACGCCGGACGGATCGCGGCGGAAAAAGCCGATGGTCGTGCCGTGGGCGGAGCGTGCGCGTCTGACGCGTTCTTCCCGTTCCGCGACGGGCTCGACGCAGCAATCGAAGCTGGCGCCACGGCAGTGATTCAGCCCGGCGGCTCGATTCGGGATCAGGAAGTGATCGACGCCGCCAACGAGGCAGGCATGGCGATGGTCTTCACCGGCGAGCGCCACTTCAAACACTGAGTCGCCACGATTTCTGCTTCAACAATGGGTCGCGAAGGAACCCCGTCTGCCGCCGGTTCAGTGGGTTTGGGCCGACGGAAGCAGGTGGCGCGCAACGAGGTCCCGTCGGAGCGACGCGCTGTCGGTGAACGTGACCACATCGAAGCCGAGGGCTGAGGCTGCCGCAGTATTGATCGAAACGTCGTCGACGAACAGGCATTCGGCGGGTGTGACGCTGTTTCGGGCGCAGAGCAGATCGAAGATTTCGGGGTCGGGTTTGGCGACGCCGTGCTCGCCTGACAACACGATGTCGTCGAAGTGATCGAACACCCGATGCGTCGAACGGATCAACGAGAAGGTCTCGGTCGAGAAGTTCGACAATGCCAGCAAGCGGACGCGGCGATCGCTCAGCTCGTCGGCGATCTCAAAGGATCCCTCGACGACACCAGGCACCATCTCGATCCATCGATCCCATGCCAACGCGATCTGACCAGCCCAGTGCGGCGATCGTGCCTGGGCGTCGGCGATCACGACGGCGAACGGCTCGCCCCGGTCGCAGCGGTCGTTGTCGGCCGGGGTCCAACCGTCGCTGAGGAACCGGTCGAGTTCGTCAGGGTCAGCAAAGACGGTCGAGAACAGTGCCCGAACGTCCCATTGGATCAACACGTTTCCGATGTCGAAGATCACCGTCGTGATGCTCGGGCAGTCGTCCGTCGTCAAGTAAGGGTCGCTTTGGGAGTCGGTTGCCATTGCTTCCTCAGACGATGACTCGCCGGGTGAAGAAGCGGATTCCGATGGTGCTGAATCCGACCGCCATACCGATCGTTGCCAGATAGACCGCCCACAGCGACATGTGTGGGGCGTTGGTGAGGGCTGCTCGGAAGCCTTCGCAGATGTAGACGAGCGGGTTGATGAGCACGGCCCACTTCAACCACGGGATGGCATCGAGTTGTGACCAGGGGTAATACACGCAACCGAGGAACGTCATGGGAACGACAACCACACCAAAGAGCAATGGCACGGTTCGCGGTTGGAAGACGGTGCCGAACATCAGCCCGAGTGCGGCGGCGGCGAGGCATGCCAGCGGAATCAGCGTCAGCAAGACGAGCCAGTCGATGTGGAGTTCTGGTGTGGTATCCGGAACGAACCTGGCGATCGGAAACACGATGAGCCCGGCGATGATGCACTGCAGTGCCCCGGCCACGATCTTCTCGAACGCGACCAGTCCAACGGGGAGCGGCGCCAACACACGATCCTCGATCTCACGTGTGTATCCGAACTCCTGCACCAGGGGGAGCGCCGTCGACTGGATCCCTTGGAAGATGATGGAGGTCCCGAGAACTCCGGCGACCAACAACGTCGAGAACAGCACCTGTTGTTGCGGGCTGGACCCGCCGACGCCTTGCCCGATCCTTGGGAAGACATTGGTGAACACGAAGACCAGCAGCAGCGGCTGCATGACGGTGCGCGGAATGAACTCGCGGAGATTCTTGCGAAGCACCGTCAGGTCGCGGAGCAGCAGTGCCAGGAAGGTGCCAGCGATGGTCGAGCGGCCCATCGACGACCGGCGTAGCGCCGACGTCGCAATGGTCTCGTCTCCGCTCGGTGATGACGGAGTGGAGGTGGAGGTGGCGGTCATTCGCGCAGGTCCTTGCCGGTCAACTGGATGAATACGTCCTCGAGCGAGGGTACGTCGACGGAAAGATCCCGCACCGCGAAACCGTTCTGGTCCGCGAGGTCGATCACTGCTGGCAAGAGGCGGTCGGTGTCGGATACGCCGAGCAACACGGCGTCGCGTTTGCCTCGACCCTTTTGCACGGTGGCATGAGTGGCCTGGGTCAGACCTGATTCCAGCAACTTGGCGAGCTCATCGATATCGCCGTCGGCGGTGACCGTGACGATCGTCTCGGCGCCGACCGACTCCTTGAGTTCCGGAGGTGTGCCCATGGCGATGATCCGACCTTGATCGATGATGGCCAGCCGGCTGCAGAGTTCGTCGGCCTCTTCCATGTAGTGGGTGGTCAGCACGATGGTCTGGCCGTCGGTGTGCAACTCCGAGAGGATCTCCCACAGCGCAATGCGGCTCTGGGGGTCAAGACCGGCGGTGGGCTCGTCGAGGAACAACACGTCGGGGCGATGCATGACGGCTCGGGCCGCCATCAGGCGCTGTGCCATGCCGCCCGACAACGCCATCACAGGGGCGGCAGCACGTTCGGCGAGACGGAACTTCTCGAGCAGCCCGGTGGCCTCGGCCTTCGAGTTCTTGGCATTCATTCCGAAGAATCGACCGTGGAAGTAGAGGTTCTCGTAGACCGTCAACGATCGGTCGAGCGTGTTGGACTGCGGCACCACACCGATGAGTCGTTTGGCTTTGGCGGGTTCGTCCCAGACATCGATGCCGCCGACCACCGCTCGTCCGGAGGTGGGTCGCACCCGGGTCGTCAGCATGCCAGCGGTGGTCGACTTCCCTGCCCCGTTCGGGCCCAGGAGCCCGAAGATCTCACCGCGGGAAATGGTCAGCGTCAGATCGTCGACCGCCAAGATGTCGCCGGGGTAGACCTTGGTGAGGTGATCGGTCTCGACGACAACGTCGTTGTTGGTCATGAATTCTCCGGGGGAGGTGGGTTTGTTCCGCAGCGCTGAACCTAACCCGCACCGAGATGGGATCGTCCCATCGGTGGAGGCCGACGGAGGGCACCTTGGTAGCGTGACGACGTGACAGCGATCGTGATGGATGGAAATGCCGCGGCGGCTCAGGTGAAGTCTGAGCTGATCGGCCGTGTCGCCAACCTGGCTGAACGGGGCGTTGTTCCCGGTCTCGGCACGTTGCTGGTGGGCGAGGATGGCCCGAGCGCGAAATACGTGGCGATGAAGCACGCCGACGCCGCCGAGCTCGGATTCCATACTCGGGAGTTGCAACTGCCCGCTGACGTCAGCCAGGACGAGGTCGTGGTGGCCATCGAAGTCCTGAACAACGATCCCCGGATTCACGCGTACATCGTTCAGTATCCGTTTCCTGGCGGCCTCGATTTCGAGGGCGCTATCGGACATGTTCATTCCGAGAAGGATGCTGACGGTCTCCACCCGGTCAACCTCGGGTGGCTGGTCTTGGGTCGTGAGGCGCCGTTGGCGTGTACCCCGGCCGGCATATTGCGGCTGCTCGAGCACTACCACGTGCCCATCAACGGCCAGCACGTCGTGATCGTGGGACGCGGACTCACCATCGGTCGACCACTGGCCAATTTGTTGGCACTGAAGCGCCCTGACGCCAACGCGGCGGTCACCGTGGTGCACACGGGCGTCGCTGACATCGGCGCCTATACGCGCCAAGCCGACATCATCGTGTCGGCGGCCGGTTCGCCGGGCATGATCACTGCCGACATGGTGCGCCCGGGCGCCGCGGTGGTTGCCGCCGGAGTGAGTTTTGTTGACGGCAAGGTCGTGTCCGATGTGGCGGACGACGTGGCCGACGTGGCGGGTTGGTTGTCGCCGCGGATCGGCGGCGTCGGTGCCATGACCCGCGCCATGTTGATGGCCAACACCGTGACCGCTGCCGAACGAAGCGTGGGTCTGTCGTGACGCGGATCGCCGATCTCCTCGCTGAGGGTCCGGTCCGCTCGGTCGAGTTCTTTCCGCCCAAGACGCCTGAAGGTCGCGTTCAGCTCGACGCCACCATTGATGAATTGGCGTCGCTCGGGTTGTCCTTTGTCTCTGTCACCTACGGAGCCGGGGGCTCGACACGCGATCTGACCCGCGACATCGTGGTGGGAATCGAGTCGGCACAGACGTACCCCGCCATGCCGCATCTGACGTGTGTCGGGCATTCGACAGGGGAACTGTCGGAACTTCTCGATGATTATCTGGGCCACGGGATCGAGAACATTCTGGCCTTGGCCGGTGACCCTCCGTCGGACGGATCGCCCGCCGAGGGCGACTTCTCCTACGCGTCGGAACTGATCCAGCTCATCCGATCAAAGGGCGATACCTCGATCGGGGTGGCGGCGTTCCCAGAGGGCCATCCCCGGTCCCCGACGATCGCCGAGGATCGTCGTCGGCTCGCCGAGAAGCTGGAGATGGCCGATTTCGCCATCACCCAGTTCTTCTTCGACGCGGACCACTACTTCCGGATGGTGGACGATCTGGCGGCACTCGGGTGTGACACCCCGATCATCCCCGGGGTGCAGCCACTGGCGAATCCGGCGGCTGTCCGTCGCTTCGCCGAGATGAATGCCGCGACCTTTCCCGAGGAACTCGCGGCCGCGGTCGAGGCGGCGGAGGGGGGCGATCGTGATCGCATCGTGATCGATGCCGCCACCGAATTGTCGGCCCGCCTGATCGAAGGCGGCGCGCCGGGGCTGCACTTCTATTGCATGAACCGGGCAGCGATCACCTTGGGGGTACTCGCCCAGCTCGGCTGAAGGAGATGGAGCCCAGCTCGGCTGAAGGAGATGGAGCCCAGCTCGGCTGAAGGAGATGGAGCCCAGCTCGGCTGAAGGAGATGGAGCCCAGCTCGGCTGAGGCTCGCTACTTGTCGTAGAGGTAGACCCTGAAGCGGTCAGTGCGCGGAGGAATGCAGAGCACACCCAACGCGCCGAGCAGCCAGGTGGCAATTGCGTTGGTCGATGCCCCGGCGGTGGGCGACACGACGAGCCCACGTCGCGGGTGGTCCTGCACGACCTGCCACCCGCTAGGGAGTTCGCCAGCAGTGCCAGCCAACTTCTCGACCACGCGGGCCCCCTGGCCGTGAAGGATGCCCAACTCGGACGGTGCAACGCCGCCGTCACGCTGTTGGGACGGCGCGGTCCAGGTACCCATAGGAATCAGCGGCCCGCGTTTGTTGAAGATGGCGAGGCGGCCAGGTGTCGGCGGGACGTCGATGTCGTCGGGGATCTCGGGCAGCACGTTGGCCCATCCGTGGCGACGCTCGAGCAGGGGTTCGATCACGGCGGCGAGAGCCCCCGGGTCGAGTTGATCGACGAGCAGCACGTCCGTCGGCGGCATGTTGGCGTGCTCGATGGTCAGGGTGGGTCAGCTGACGGAGGTCAGCTGGCCGCCACCTTGGCCTGAAGGTTGGTGTCGATGGCCGCCAGGAAATCCTCGGTGGTGAGGAACGGTTGGTCTCTGCTGATGAGGATGGCGAGATCCTTGGTCATCTGGCCGCTTTCGACCGTCTCCACACAGACCCTCTCGAGGGCTTCGGCGAAGGCGGTGACCTCGGGGGTGTTGTCGAGCTTGCCGCGATGCTTGAGGCCGCCTGTCCAGGCAAAGATCGAGGCGATCGGGTTCGTGGAGGTGGCGTTGCCCTTCTGGTGTTCCCGATAGTGGCGGGTGACCGTGCCGTGGGCGGCTTCCGCTTCGACAGTCTGGCCGTCGGGTGTCATCAGGACCGACGTCATCAGGCCCAAGGACCCGAAGCCTTGTGCGACGGTGTCGGACTGCACGTCGCCGTCGTAGTTCTTGCAGGCCCAGACGTAGCCGCCTTCCCATTTCATCGCGCAGGCCACCATGTCGTCGATCAGCCGATGTTCGTAGGTGAGTCCTGCCGCATCGAACTCGGTCTTGAACTCGGTCTCGAAGACCTCCTGGAAGAGGTCCTTGAACTGGCCGTCGTACGCCTTGAGGATCGTGTTCTTGGTGGACAGATAGACCGGGTAGTTACGACCCAGGCCGTAGCGAAGGGACGCGCGGGCGAAGTCGCGGATCGAGTCGTCGTAGTTGTACATGCCCATCGCCACGCCCGACCCCGGGAACTTGGCGACCTCCATGATCATCGGCTCAGAGCCGTCGTCGGGGGTGTAGGTCATGGTGACCGTGCCGGGTCCGGGCACCTTGAAGTCGGTGGCCTTGTACTGGTCGCCGTGGGCGTGACGGCCGATGACGATCGGTTTGGTCCAGCCGGGCACGAGGCGGGGCACATTGGAGCAGATGATGGGCTCACGGAAGACCACGCCGCCGAGAATGTTCCGGATCGTGCCGTTCGGTGACTTCCACATCTTCTTGAGGCCGAACTCCTCGACGCGTTGCTCGTCGGGAGTGATGGTTGCACACTTCACCCCGACTCCGTGGCGTTTGATGGCCTCGGCGGAATCGATGGTGATCTGGTCGTTGGTGGCATCACGGGACTCGATGCCGAGGTCGTAGTACTCGAGCTCGATGTCGAGGTACGGGAGGATCAGCTTGTCCTTGATGAACGCCCAGATGATCCGGGTCATCTCGTCGCCATCGAGCTCGACAACGGGGTTCTGCACTTTGATCTTGGGCGGGTTCGTCACTGGGGGTCCTTCACTGCAAGCACGGGAACCGTACAAGTGTAATACAAGCTGAGTCGAGGCCTGGGGCGTGGCCCGGGGGACAAGAATCAAGCGGGTGGGCCGAGTGAACGCTGCAGCTCCTGATATAGTTGTAATTAGAACTATATGGAGGAGACCATGAATACATCGATGGAGTTCATCCCCGGCGGGGAGCGTCTCCGCACGGACCTCGGATGGTTGCAGAGCTGGCACAGTTTCAGCTTCGGCGAGCACCAGGATCCGGGGAACCGAGGTCACGGGCAGTTGCTGGTGCTGAACGACGACACGGTTCGAGCGGGTGGCGGATTCGGCACACACGCCCATAGCGATATGGAGATCGTGACGTGGGTACTGTCGGGCGAGCTCGAGCACCAGGACTCCGAGGGCAACCACGGGGTGCTGTATCCCGGACTGGCCCAGCGCATGAGTGCCGGACGAGGAATACGTCACTCCGAATTGAACGCCTCGTCGGAGCACGATGTGCACTTTGTCCAGATGTGGGTGATCCCTGACACCGCAGGCATCGATCCTGGATACGAGCAACGCGATCTCAACGAGGCATTGGATGGTGGAGGTCTGGTACCGCTGGCATCTGGACAGGGCCACGAGGGGGCGGTGCTCATCCACCAACGCGACGCAGTGTTGTGGGGCGCCCGGTTGGCGGTCGGTGATTCGATCACGGTGCCCACCGGTGGTCACGTCCACGTCTTTCTGGCGACGGGGAGCGCGGCGTTGGGTGACCGCGAGATGATCCACGGTGATGCGGTGCGTCTCGTCAATGCTGGGGAGATGTCCTTGACTGCCCTTGACGAAGCTGCAGAGATTTTGATCTGGGTGACGGCATGAGCGCGACGCGTCGTTCTCCTGAAGTGATTCTCGATGCCGCCTCGCGCATCGTGGTGGTCGGGTTGTCGACCGATCCGTCGAAGCCGTCACATCACGTGCCCGTCGATCTGCGCGATCACGGCTGGGATGTACGAGGGGTGCATCCGTCGGCCACCGACATTGTCGGGATACCGGTTGTGCAGCGGTTGGCTGAGGTCGAGGGCGGGGTTGGGTTGGTCGAGGTTTTCCGCCCATCGGACGAGGCCGAGGCGGTCACCCGAGCAGCCATCGAGGTGGGCGCCACCGGAGTCTGGCTGCAGCTCGGAATCACCTCTGCGGCGGCCCGCACGCTGGCCGAAACGGCTGGCATCGACTTTGTTGAGGACGAATGCATGCTCGTCGTGAGGGGTCGAGCGGGGCTTGACCACCGCTGAGGAAGTGCCCCGGCCTGCCTCGGGCGGGACGTCGATGTCGTCGGCTCACAGCCAGGTAGTCCGAGGTCGCCTGCCGCGAACGGATCTCAGGTGCGTGCCGGAACATTCCCGATACCGGCGCAGTACGATACGCGGAAACCACACGTCATCTCAGGGGGTCCCCAATGCGGGAACACAACACGTTTTACATCGGCGGGGAATGGGTCGCACCGAGCACCAGCGACACCATCGACGTCATCGATTCCGCGACCGAGCAGGTCATTGGACGAGTGCCGATGGGCGGCGCTGCCGACGTCGATTCGGCCGTTGCCGCGGCCAAGGCCGCGTTCGAGACGTGGTCGACGACGCCAGTCGACATCCGCGCCAAGTATCTGCGCGATATCGGGAGTGGGCTCGCAGCTCGCTACGACGACATCGTCGACATCATCACCGGCGAGGTGGGCTCACCCAAGGCGTTTGCCCAGTTCGTGCAGGCTGGTCTCTCGCTCGGCGAGTGGGAATCTTTCGCACAGCTCGTCGAGGGCTACGCATGGGAAGAAACTGTCGGCAACAGCTTGGTGGTCCGCGAGCCGATCGGGGTGGTTGGCGCCATCACGCCTTGGAACTACCCCCTGTATCTGATCATCTGCAAGGTCGTGCCGGCCCTCGCTGCCGGTTGCACCGTGGTGCTCAAGCCGTCCGAGATCACGCCGCTCAATGCCTACCTTCTGACCGAGGTCATCCACGCCGCGGGGTTGCCGGCGGGCGTCTTCAATCTGGTTGTGGGTGAGGGACCGATCGTGGGCTCCGCCATGTCCAAGCACGCCGATATCGACATGATGAGCTTCACCGGCTCCGGTCGAGCGGGAGCACAGGTCACCAAGGATGCCGCCGACACCGTCAAACGCGTCGGGCTCGAACTCGGTGGCAAGTCGGCCAACATCGTTCTCGACGATGCCGACCCGGCCGCCGTGGCGATGGGTGCGAGCTTCGGCTGCATGATCAACGGAGGTCAGACCTGCTCGGCGCTGACTCGGCTGTTGGTGCCGGAGTCGCGCAAGCAGGAGTACATCGACGCTGTGGTCGATACCATCAGCCAGATCACGCTGGTCGATCCCCATGCCGATGATGACAACCCGATGGCACTGTTCCAGAACATGGGCCCGATGTCGTCGAAGGTCCATCAGCAGCGGGTGCAAGCCTTCATTCAGAAAGGCATCGACGAGGGAGCCACGCTGGTGTTGGGTGGTCCGGAACAGCCCGAGGACAAGCCGACGGGGTTCTATGTGAAGCCGACGGTGTTCACCGATGTCACGCCGGACATGGCGATTGCTCAGGAAGAGATCTTCGGCCCGGTTCTGGTGATCCTCTCCTATACCGACGACGACGATGCGGTGCGTATCGCCAACGGCACGATCTACGGACTGGCCGGAGCGGTTCAATCAGCCGATGTTGAGCGGGCCAAGGGCATCGCCCGCCGGATGCGGACGGGCCAGGTCGATGTCAACGGCGGCGCCTTCAACACAGCGGCGCCATTCGGGGGCTACAAGCAGTCGGGAAACACCCGCGAGCGGGGTCGCTGGGGTCTCGAAGAATTCCTCGAGACCAAGTCCATCCAGCTCCCCTGATAGGGCAGCCGGCCGTCGGGGTCTGATCAGTAGACCACCCGCTCTGACAGTCGTGGTGGAACCCACGTTGGTCGGTGTTGGCATCGGGTCGACGCATCAGAATCACCAATCTTCGAGCGATGGCGCCCCTGTGGGCGCCATCGCCGCGAGAGCCACGAACTGTTGCCATCGGGGGATGCGGTGATCGTTTTGAGTTCTGGTTCGCTTGCAGCCCAAGAAAACTCGAGCAACTGAGTGCGGTGGTGGGCGTCGCCGCAGTTGAGGAGTTGTCTGCCCTCAGACCAGAACGCGTTGCATCAACGTGTCGACGAACGCTTCGTCGACCTCGGCGTGGCTCATGAGGATTCGATAGAAGATCGGCGACACCAACAGATCGTTGACAAGGTCGATGTCCGCTTCGGAATCGATCCGACCAACCGCGCGAAGCTCCTCCAGGAGCTGCTGAACCTCGACTCGTCGTTCGTTGGCAAAGATCATCTGGAAGCGCAGGAACTCCTCATCTCGTGATGCGGCAGCGACGACCTCGGGGAGGACCTGGCGCCATCTCGTCGAGGTGAGCTTGGTCACGATGGCGAGCATCTCAGTTCGGAGATCGACCCAGGCATCGCCGGTGGGCGCCGGTGCGGTGAGTTCCCGCTCGGCCTGAAGCGCCCCCATCACCATCTCCGCGACCGAGGCGTAGTGACGGTAGATCGTTGTTCGCGCGACGCCACTCCGCTTCGACACCGCATCGATAGTGAGGCCTGAATACCCCAGCTCGACCAACAGGTCGAGGGTGGCGTCGGCCACAGCGCTTCTGCTCCGCACCACCCGCGGGTCCACTGGGTGCTCCTCCAACTCGGTCGAACTCAACTCGGTCGAACTCAACTCGGTCGAACTCAACTCGTCGGACTCGAATCGTCGAGTGACCCGATCGCCTGATTGCTGTTGAGCCCGTCCTCGGGACCGGGGTGATCCCCGACTTCGGCCGTTTGTTCCCCGAGTTCGTCAGGGATGCGGAACGAGGCGAACACACCGACGATCGAGATGATCACCGCGGCCGTTCCGAACGCCACCGATGCACCGCTCACGAACGCATCCTTCGATGCGGCTGTCACTTTCCCGGCCAGGCCGGCCAGCTGGGTACCGATCTCAGGCGGCATCGATTTGGCGGACTCGGTCAACCCCTTCGCCACACCTGCGGCGGGACCGATGCCCTCCTCGGCCATCAGGAACCTCGCCCTGTTCTCTGGCGGGACCTGGCTGACCAGCGCCGAGAGATCGATGTGTGATCGATACAGCGTGTTGAGGATGGAACCCATCACCGCAATACCAACTGCGCCGCCGACTTCACGGGTCACGTCGTTGACAGCAGAGCCCACGCCAGATTTCGACAGTGGCAGTGACGAAATGATTGAACTCGTCGACGGCGGCATCACCAGCGCTATGCCAGCCGCCATCACAATCAGCGAGAACATGAAGTGGAGGTACGAACTGTCCACGTCGAGCGTGGCCATACCGACAAGTCCCAAGGCCGCCAGCACAAAGCCCGTGCGAAGCGTCCGACGGATCCCGAATCGAGCGGTGATGAGTGGGCTCCGAGGCGATACCGAAATCAGCACGAATGCGCTCGGCAGCGAGCGGACGCCGGACTCGAGCGGGCTGTAGCCGTGGACATACTGGAGGTACTGCACCGACAAGAAGAACATGCCGAACATGGCGAAGAAGATGGTCGTGATGGCCAAGCTGCCCATCCCGAAACCCCGAAGCTTGAACAGCTTGGGGTCGAGCGTGGGGTACTCGATGCGGTTCTCGTAAGCGACGAACGCCACCCCGGCAACCCCGGCGACAACGATGGATCCGATCACCCCGGCACTCGCCCAGCCCCACTCGGGACCTTCGATGATCCCGAACACCAACGCCACCAGAGCGATGACCGAGAGCAAGCTGCCAATTGGATCCAATGGATGCCCCTCGGGGTCGCGGGACGTTGGTACGAACACCATCGCCAACACGCCGAGAAGAATCACCAGGGGAATGTTGATGAAGAACACGGAGCTCCAGCCGAAGAACTTGAGCATCAACCCACTCAGTAGCGGACCGATAGCGCCGCCAGCTCCGGCGAGGCCCGCCCAGGTGGCGACCGCCTTCGCTCGCTCGTGTGGCGGAAAGGAATTCTGGATGATCGACAGCGTCGCAGGCATGACGAGAGCCGCACCGATTCCCATGAAGCTTCGAGCGGCGATGAGCTGGCCCGGGCTCTTGGCGAAACTGGCGGCGAGCGCACAGGTGCCGAAGATGGCGAGGCCGGTCAGCAACGCGCCCTTGCGGCCGAATCGGTCACCGATGGCGCCGGCCGGCAAGAGGAACCCAGCGAACACCAAAGCGTACGAGTCGATGATCCATTGAATTTGCGTAGGCGAGGCATCGAGCGCCTGCTGAATGGTGGGGATGGCCACGTTCAATGAGCTGACCGCCACGACGATCAGCACAAGGCTCAGGCACAGCACCGCCAAGATGCGCTTGCGGTTGTTGTAGATGTCCGGCGCGATGCCGAACGTGTCTGGATAGGTCTGGTCAGGGGTGGGGGACACGCGGGGGCTCCGTGGTTTCGCTCCATGAGTGTTACAGCTTCCGGCGCAACTTTCGCAACACACGCGTAGCGAAACCGTTCGTGAACGGGGGGTAGCTGAACCCATTCATGGGCGATGAACCCGGTATCTCGTTCATTGTGTCGATGCCTTGCAACCCAGCCCCTTCGACGTGACTCCAATGATGAATGCGGACATGGCATGACATCACGAGTGGTCAGCTACTCATGGCCGATCCGACGGTACAGTTCGCGCGGTGGGAGCCAGCGGTGTCAGCGACCGGGATCCTGACCTCGAGCGCCGCGCGATCGCCGGCGATCCGGAAGCTTTTGCAACGCTCGTTGCGCAGCATCGCCGACTCCTCGACGCCGCGTGCGCCACGGTGTGCCCGAATCGGAACGAGCGAGAAGATGCTTTACAGCAGGCGCTCATCGACATTTGGCGCGGGCTCGGCTCCTTCAAGGGTGAATCCCTCCTCACCACGTGGATGTTTCGCGTCGCTCAGAATGCGGCTCGGCGTCACGTGCGCCGAGCGCTTCGTTCCGTCCCGATCGACGCCGATGCCGATCCGTCCGACGTTGAGCAGCTGGGTGCTCGGTGGACCGACGCGGTGATTTCGCGCTCGGTGCTTCTCGACGCGCTGGAAGATCTCCCTGACGATCACCGCGATGCCTTGATCATGCACACACAGGCTGGGATGTCCTTGCAGGAGATCGCCGATATCAAGTTCGCTGCCGTCGGGACGGTGAAGTCGTGGCTTCATCGCGCTCGGGCTGATCTGATCCGTCAGCTTGGGAGCGAATCGTGACTCCAGACAACGAGCGACGGTGGAGTGACGATGACATCGACGCGCACGTCAGGGCAGCGGTCGGCGAGATCGAGAGCGAACGCTTCGACGAGTTGGTGCAGCGAGCACTCGCGTCGAGCGGAGTCGAGCAATCAGGCGAAGGTGATTCCCAACCCCAGGTGCCAGTAGTTGTCGATCGGACCCTCAGCGCACGGCGGCAAGCTCGCGAACGGTCGCTTCGCTGGTTGGCGGCTGCGGCGGTCGTACTGACTGGCGGCGTACTCGTCATGAACGGGACGAACACGCCACGAGATGAGGTCGCCGATAACGTTCAGTCGTCGACTCGCTCTTCTGTCGCCGACACCGCTGTCGCTGCGCAAGGTCCACCGCGTTCCACTCAGCCCCAGCCGGGTCAGCCGTGCCAGGTCAAATCGAACATCGACGTCGACACGTCAGGTACTCAAGCGCCCGGCGGCTCGGCCGGCGTCCGGCTCGTGTGCGTCATCGGCATCTCACCGATGGAACCGGATGGTGACGAGTTGGGGACAATGCTGGTCATGGACGATTCGCTGTTGACCGGGCTCGCTGGTCCCGATCCGGCACCGGGCACGTGCGTTGAGCTGCGTGCCGTCGATATTCAACTGGTCATCGATCCCGGTGAGTGTTCTGGCAAAGGACTTCGAGTCGCCTCGTCCGTGGCCGGGTCGTTCACCATCGAGACCCGCCTGCTGCGGTGTGCGCCAGCATCTACTCCGAATCGGGATGAGCTGACCTGCGGGCCGTCCGAGGTGGAGCCAGTGGGCCAGATCGAGGTCGTCGCTCGGTAGCCGGCCTCCGAGTCCGGCCGTGGCCGGAGGTTGCAGATTCTCTGAATTTCATCCGAAGGCCCAGAACCGAACTCCAGTGCACTGAGGGTCGACGTGGCCCCGACGTGACGGAGGTCAACATGTCCAGCAAATCTCGATCAGTTCGATGCATCCTCGGCGCCGGAGTCCTCGCCCTCAGCGGAACAACACTCGCGGTGGCGAATCAAGCCCCGGCAAGTGCAACCGCCGTGGCAGGAAGTGGCTACGCCGTCACAACGAGCGTCTGCAATTCACTTGGGTTGTACACCTACCAAGGAAACGGGTTCGATGCGGTCCGTGCGATTCGCTTCGTCTGGGGTCAGGGCTGGGTGGTCAACGCATGGACCCCGTTCACGAATTCATGGGACAGCGTCGTCGCCACATCGCCCATCGTGTCGCCCGGACAGTGGTCCCTGCTCTACGTCCAGTACGCCTCGCACAACGTTGTCGATGGGTCCTGGTCGTACGCAGGCGAGTGGGTGAAGCAGGGTGCTGGCTACTGGTGCCAAGCCTGATACAACGGCCCGTTCTGGCTGCAAATTCGCGACAAGAACGTTCCGAATCTGCAGTCAGGACGGGTTCTAGAGGCTTGGTCGGCGGGAGACCCAGGGGGCGGCCACTTCGAGCTGCGATGCGACCCGGACCAGCAGATCCTCGCGGTACATCGCTGCCACGACCTGAACACCCATCGGGAGGCCATCGGCGGTGGTCGACAACGGCAGGCTGATCGCCGGCTGGCCCGACACGTTGAACTGGGCGGTGTACGGAATGAACCGGGGAACGAGCGTCATCGCGGCGACGGGATCGGTGGCGTCGGACAGGCGACCCAACTCCGGTGGGGACATGCCGACGACTGGCGTGAGCAGGAGGTCGAATTCCTGGCCACCGCGATCGGCGTCCGCCCAGAATGCCGACAACCTTCGGCTCCACGAATGCAACCACGACAGGTTGTCGAGGTAGTCGGTTCCGCTGAAACCTGCGCCGAGCGAGGCCAGCAATTGATTGACGGGCTCCAACTCGTCGACCGCAATGTCGCGGCCCAGGGTCGTGGACCATTGCAGCAACGACTGGCAGACCGCCACGCACACCAACGGCGCATAGTGCGCAGCGAACTCCTGCTCATCGAGCGCAGCGGGGTGAGCGGTCTCGACGGAATGGCCGAGCGATTCCAATAACGCGGCGGCGGATCGCACGGCCTCGACACCGTCGGGGTCGGCCTCGAAACCGTCCTGAGGTGGGTGGTCCAAGATCCCGATCCGGAGACGTCCAGGATCGATTCCGACCTCGGCGGTCAGCGGTCGATCGAACTCCGGAGCGGAGTACAGATCGCCTGGTTCGAAGCCACACAACACATCGAGCACCGCAGCCGTGTCCCGAACGGAACGTGTCAGACACCCGTCGGTCGATGCGCCACCCCAACCCTCGCCCTGTTGTGGCCCTCGGGAGATGCGCCCTCGGGATGGCTTCAAGCCGACCAGCCCACAACACGATGCGGGAATGCGGATCGAGCCGCCACCATCGGAGCCATGAGCCACCGACACCATTCCCGCTGCGACCGCTGCCGCTGATCCGCCAGAGGATCCGCCTGTGGTTCGTTCGAGGTTCCACGGGTTGCGCGCCGGCCCGAACGCGGTCGGCTCCGTGGTCGGTGAGGTGGCGAACTCTGGGGTTTTCGTTCGCCCGAGAATCACTGCTCCCGCCATCAGCAATCGGCGCGTGAGGAAGGCATCGACGGTTGCCCGGTTGTCGGCGTCGCGCAGGAAGGCCGCCCCCATCTGGTACGGCTCGCCCGCTTGCTGGGCTCCGAGATCTTTCACGAGAATCGGAACTCCGCGGAGGGGTGCAACGGATGCCACGCCACTGGCGCTGCCCGCATCGATACCTGCTGCTTCGACCTGCGCGGCGTCGAACCGCTCGCTCACCATCACGCCGAGATTCGTATCCAACGATTGGATCCGCTCGATCGCCGCATCGGTCAACTCACTCGAGGTCACCTCGCCGGAGCGGAACAACTCCGCCTGCTCGACTGTCCCGAGCCACATCAGATCTGACAACAAAGCCCCCCGGTACGCGCGGTCGGGTGTCACGTTAGGGGAATCGTCTCGCCGCTCGAGTGAATCCCTCGCTAGCTTCGGAGGATCCCGTGCCCGGGCGACGGAGGAAACGTGACCACCCAGTCAGATGATCTGTACCGACGCGCCGGTCGGCTCATCCTGCGTTTCATGCGGACCCACCCAGGACCGTTCATCGTGTCGGTGTTCGGCGCGGCCCTGTTCTCCGCGGCCGCCGTTGCGGTGCCCCTCATCATCGGCAAGATCACCGACTCGCTGATCGTTCCGGCCTTCACGACCGGCGTGACCTCTAGCGCCGTTTTCGCCGGCATGGCGGCTGTAATCGGAGCGGGGCTGGTACGCGGAATGTCGATCATTCTCCGCCGCTACTTCGCGGCGATGGTCGAGGCCCGGATGCAGACCACCTTGCGCACGATCGTGGTCGAGAAGTACCTGACCGTGCCGCTCGACTACTACCGGGAAAACCCCACCGGCGAACTCTTGGCGCATGCCGACGCCGACGTCATCGGCACGACCACGTCCATCAAGTCCTTGCCGTTCTCGATCGGCGTGATCGCCTTGGTGGTGTTCGCGCTGGCCAGCTTGGCGCGGGTCGACTGGACCTTTGCCGTGGTCGCCATCGTGTTGTTCCCGGCGCTCACGATCCTCAATCGGATGTACACCTCGCGAGTCCACCGTCCGGTGGGCGAAGTCCAAGAGCGTCTCGGGGTCATGTCGGCGGTGGCGCACGAGAGCTTCGATGGCGCCATGGTCGTCAAGACGCTGGGGCTCGCTGAATTCGAGACGGATCGCTTCGCTGCGGCGGCTGGTGAGTTACGTGACTCGGCGCTCCAAGTGGGTCGTCTACGCGCGACCTTCGACCCGATTCTGGATGCTCTCCCGGCTTTGGGGACGCTGCTGTTGTTCGTGGTCGGTGGGCTTCGTCTGCAATCCGGTGCGGTGACCGCCGGTGACCTCGTCAATGCGGCGCTGCTCTTCAGCATCCTTGCCTTTCCCATGCGCGTCTTCGGATTCTTCCTGCAGGAGATGCCGCGCGCCGTGGTGTCGGTCGACCGCCTGAACGCGGTCGAAGCCCAACCTGACGCGCCGGGCGCCCTCGGTGAACAACAGTCGCTGCCGAACGGTCCGTTGGGCCTCGAGGTGATCGATCTGCGCTTCGCCTACGACGACGAGCCACCAGTTCTCGACGGGGTCAACTTTGCCGTGGCGCCTGGCGAGCGGGTGGCGATCGTTGGTGCCACCGGTTCGGGTAAGTCGACGCTGGTTTCGCTGCTCGTGCGAATGATGGAACTGCAGGAGGGCACCGTCCGGGTTGGCGGAGTTGATATCAACTCGCTCGACCCTGACGAGCTCCGTGCCGCGGTTGGACTCGTGTTTCAGGAGTCGTTCCTCTTCGCTGAGTCGATCGCCAACAACATCGATGTCGAGTCGGCGACTGATCGTCCGGTCACCATCGGATCAGACGTCGAGGACACCGACATGTCGCCCGTCGCGCGAGCAGCGGCACGCACGGCTCAGGTGGAACGGTTCGTGCCAGCGCTCCCGCGCGGCTGGAACACCGTCTTGGGCGAACGAGGCGTAACGCTGTCGGGTGGGCAACGTCAGCGAGTGGCGCTGGCCCGGGCGTTGGCACGCTCGCCGCGGATTCTCGTGCTCGACGACGCCACCTCTGCGGTTGATCCCATCATCGAGGCCAAGATCCTCGAGGGATTGAGTGCCACATCAGACACCACAACGGTGCTCGTCGTGGCGCATCGCCGCTCGACGATCCTGCTGGCTGATCGAGTCGTCTACGTGGCCGATGGACGTGTCGTGGGCGAGGGCCGCCACGAGGACCTGCTCGCGATTCCTGGCTATCTCGCCATGGTGAACGCCTACGACGACGAAGCGCCACGGGGCTCCGGCGCGGTCGCTGAACTGGGCCCGGCATGACCTCGCTCGACGATCGCGACGCGGGCACCAGGGTTGGTCCCGACGCCGACGTGGCCGAAATCGAGGATGTCATTGTTGAAGTCCCCGTCGCCGCCGACGAGGAAGCACGAAACCCCGAGGGTGCGTTCTCGATTCTGCGTCGAGGGCTGGCGGCCACCCCAGAACTACGCGACGGAGTGCGATCCTCGATCGGCTTGGCGTTGGTTTCCGCCTTCGGCAAGCTGATCGTGCCGATCGCCATCCGTCAGATCATCGACAACGGCATCGGCACGGGCGACGACGGACGTGGCTTCAACGCCAGCTACGTGTACACCACCACCGCGATCGCCGCGGTGGCGATCATTGCGGTGGCGCTGATCAATCGTGTGACCTACCTCCGATTGGTCACGAGCGCCCAGAACACGCTGTACGCCCTTCGGGTACGGCTCTTCGGTCACGTCCACGCCCTCTCGATCGCCCACCACAACGAGACGAAGCGGGGGATCCTCGTCACTCGGGTCACGTCCGACATCGAGACCCTGGCCATGTTCGCTCAATGGGGTGCCATTTCGTGGCTGGTCAACGGCACCATTGTCATCATCACGCTCCTCCTCATGGCCGTGTACAGCTGGCAGTTGGCGCTCCTGACCTTCTCGGTGTTCCTGCCCGTGGTGCCGATCATGCGCTTCTTACAACGTCGCCAACTCGACGCCTACGACACGCAACGCACCGCCGTTGCTCGCACGCTCACCGAGATCTCCGAGTCGGTCATGGGAGCTCAGGTCATCCGTGCGTACGGACTTCGGCGTGCCACCCGCAAGCGACTCCATGTCGCCATCGACGATCAGTACCGAGCCAACATGCGGGCAGCGGCGTACTTCTCGATGCTGTTCGCCTTGTCGGATCTCGTCGGCGCCATAGCGGTGGGCGCCGTCATCGGGGTCGGCGTCTGGTGGGGACCTGAATGGGGTCTCACCCAGGGGACCGTGGTTGCGTGTCTGTTCCTGGCCAACGTGCTGCTCACACCGATCGGCGAGATCGGCGAGGTGCTCGATCAGACCCAAACCGCCATGGCCGGATGGCGCAAAGTGCTGGACCTTCTCGATGAACCGGTCGATGTCGTCGACCCTGTCCCCGGCGTCGTCTTGGCTGACGGCCCGTTGGGGGTGGAGGTAGCGGGAGTGACCTTCGGCTACCAGCCCGAGGAGCCGGTGCTCCGCCGCGTAGACATGGTGGTACCAGCCGGGGCCAACCTCGCCATCGTGGGCGAGACCGGTTCGGGAAAGTCAACGATGGCCAAGCTGCTGTGTCGGCTGGCAGATCCTGACCTGGGCGAGATCTTCATCGGGGGAGTCGACCTTCGCGATGTCGCGCCGGAGAGCCGTTCGGCTCGGATCCGATTGGTACCCCAGGATGGCTTTTTGTTCGAGGGAACCATTGCGGACAACATCCGTCTCGGACGATCGGACGCGACCGATGAACAGCTCGCCGACGCCTGCTCCGTGCTCGGATTGGATCCGTGGTTGGAACGGCTGCCCTACGGCCTCGACACCGAGGTGGGTGAACGAGGCGATTCCTTGAGTGTCGGTGAGCGTCAATTGGTGTCACTGGCTCGTGCACAGTTGAGCGACGCCGGGATTCTCATCCTCGACGAGGCGACCAGCGCAGTCGACCCCGAGACGGAGCGTGCCTTGAGCACGGCGTTGGTGCGCCTGGCTGCCGGACGTACGACAATCAGCGTGGCTCATCGGCTCAGTACCGCCGAGGCGGCTGATCTCGTCGCTGTGTTCGACGACGGAGAACTCGTGGAGTTCGGACCACATGACGACCTCGTCGTCGCCGGGGGTCGCTACTCCGACATGTTTGCCGCATGGGTCGGAAATACCCGCTCCATCTGAGTCCTACCGACATTCGAAGCGGACAGATCGTTTGCCGAGGAAATCGAAACGGGCGAAATGACCTAGGAAATACCACCACGCGCGCTGGTACGGTCACTGTCTGAGGTCGCGCTGGGTGGCATTCGGGAGAGGGGGCTAGTGGTGCCGACGGCTGCGGAACACGGGGAGACCGACGCCCGCTACGAGCTACGTCGCTTTGCCGCGGAGTTCGTGGACCCCGACATCGAAGCCGTTTACTGGATCGACGCTTCAACCGAGGCAAGCGGGTGGATCCGTCGAGCCGCCGTCATCTCCATCCTGGGAGTTCTCGTCTTCGCGGTGGTCGACGCATGGAACCTCGGCGTCGGTGCTCGATGGTGGGGCCTCCTGGTGATCCGCGTGGGCTATGGCGTGGGTGCCCTCGCCTTTGCCTCCGCCGTGCGCAGAGATCCGCAACTGGTCCGGCGACACGAACTCGTGTGTGCCATGCAGGTGGCAATCTTCGGCTGCTACCAGGCAGTGGCCCTCCTCCAACCCGACATCGGTGGGATCGAGCAACCGTCGATCGGTTTGATCGCCGTCGGGATCTTCGTACTCGTTCCCAATCGCCTCCGATATCTGACGGCCACCAGCGCAGCCGGTGTTGCGATCTGGATGGTGCTCAGCTCGCTGCAGTCCAAACCGTCCCTCGGGGTGGTGCTGGTCCAATCGATGCAGTTCTCCTTCGTGCTGATCGTGGGGTTCCTGGCGGCCAATCGCATCGCCCTCAGCTCGCGACGCGCCTTTGCGCAACGGTTGAAGGAAGTGGAGGTCAGTGAGCGACTCGCCGTTGAGATCGCATGGCGGCAGCGGATGGAATCCGAGCTGATCACACGCGCCAATGTTGATCATTTGACGCGGCTCAGCAATCGTCGGCACTTCTACGAGCTCGCGGATCTCGAGTTCCGGCGCGCTCAACGCACCAACCAGAGCGTGACGTTCCTGGTCATCGACGTCGACCACTTCAAGCTCGTGAACGACACCCACGGCCACGCCGCGGGCGACGAGGTCCTGTCGTCATTGGGTGCCGATCTGAGCGCCGCTGTCCGGCGCGTCGACGTGGTCGGTCGAGTCGGCGGTGAGGAGTTCGCCGTACTGATGCCGGGAGCGTCTGTCGCCAAAGGAGCGGAAGTCGCGGAACGAATCAGGGTGAAGATCAGCTCGACGGTCTATCGGTTCGGGACCGGCAGCGTGATGCCCACGGTGAGTATCGGTGTCGCTGAGGGCGACCCGTGGGTCGAGCGGGCCGAGGAAGTCCTGGCGCGCGCTGATCTGGCGCTCTACCGAGCCAAGAACGACGGACGGGATCGCGTCGAGAGCGCACCGACCGAACCCCTGACACTGGAGCAACGTGTAGCACTCGAGAAGCTCCATCTCCAGGGCCTCGGCGATTCGTGGACCCGTCACGGCGACCGATAAGTTTCGCGGGTCCATCACCACAGCCCGGCAGCCACCTGAGCGCCAGCCGACCACCTTTCGGAGGAAACCATCGTGAGCACCAAGGCCCCATTGCGCGTTGCCGTGACCGGAGCGGCTGGCCAGATTGGCTACTCCCTGCTCTTCCGAATCGCCAGTGGCGCCATGTTGGGCGACGATCAGCCGATCATCCTGCAGATGCTGGAGATCACCCCGGCGCTCGGAGCCCTGGAGGGGGTGGCCATGGAGCTCGACGACTGCGCATTCCCGCTGCTCGCCGGCATGGTCCGCACGGACAACGCCGAGGAAGCGTTCGGTGATGTCGACGTGGCGCTGCTCGTGGGAGCAATGCCTCGTAAGGACGGCATGGAGCGGAGTGACCTGCTGTCCGCCAACGGTGGCATCTTCAAGCCGCAGGGCGAGGCGTTGGCAGCGTCCGCCAAGCGCGACGTCAAGGTGCTCGTCGTTGGAAACCCCGCCAATACCAACGCCCTGATTGCCATGAACAACGCCAAGAGCCTCGACGCTCGACGGTTCACGGCCATGACCCGACTCGACCACAATCGAGCCATGGCGCAGTTGGCCGCCAAGACCGGATCCACTGTCAACGACATCACCAAGATGACGATCTGGGGCAACCACTCGGCGACCCAGTACCCCGATCTGTTCCACGCTGAGGTCAACGGCCAGAACGCCGCGGCCGCCGTCAACGATCAGGCGTGGCTCGAGAGCGAGTTCATCCCGACTGTCGCGCAGCGCGGTGCCGCCATCATCAAGGCACGCGGCCTGTCCTCGGCAGCGTCCGCCGCCAACGCGGCCATCGACCACGTTCGGAGCTGGCACCTCGGCACACCCGAGGGGGACTGGGTGTCGATGGGCGTGGCATCCGACGGCAGCTACGGCGTCCCCGAAGGTCTGATGTCCTCGTTCCCCTGCACCTGCGCCGACGGCGAGTACTCCATTGTCCAAGGCTTGGACATCGACGAGTTCTCTCGAGCCCGGATCGATGCCAGCGTGGCAGAGCTCGTCGACGAACGAGCAGCTGTCACGACCCTCGGCCTCATCTGACCTCAGCGATCGATCGACCTCGTCGACTGAGGTTCTGGCCCCGAGCTGCCGCCGTTATTTCAGGAACTTCGAGGTGGTGTTGTCGGCCAGCACTTTGCCGTTGGTCTGACACGTCGCGCAGTAGTCGACGTCGTAGGCGTTGTAGGACACCTCGCGAATGACGTCGCCACAGCGCGGGCACGGCTCGCCTTTTCGATGGTGCACCATCGCCGGACGATCCTTCGATGACACCATGTGATCCTGGCTCGACTCGAACGCCATCGAGTCTGCAATGCATGTTTCGATGGCAACCGAGAGCGCAGCGACCTCGTCGTGGCTGAGCTTCGAGGTGTTGGCGAACGGCGAGATCCCGGCAGCGTGGCAGATCTCGTTGGCAAGCCGACGGCCGATGCCCGCAATCGAACGCTGTTGGCGGAGCCAGCCATGGACTCGACCTGAATGCTGGCCGAGATGTTCGCTGAGCCATGAGAGGTCAACGGTGTCAGCATCCGGAGCGAGTCCCTCGAAGACCGACGCCGTCAACGGATCGCCGTCGACCACCCAGACGCCAGCCTTGCGCTCCTTCGACATTTCCGACAACAGCAGCGCCGGTCCATCCTCGAACCGCCAGCGGGCCAGCGCACCCCTCGGCTTGGCCGAGAGTTTGTCGTCCGGGGTCAGCCGTCCACCCTGCATGAGATGGACGATGAAGCTGATCCCTCCGAACGAGAGGATCAGATACTTCGCTCGCGAGGTGATCGACGTGACGGCGGACCCGTACGCCCGCGCCGGATCGACATCGGCGGTCTTGAGCGCAGTGAAGCTCAGCGCGTCGAATCGCACCAGCCGCTGTCCGACGAACGATGAGTCGAGTCGAGTCGCGTGGGCTGCGACCTCGGGAAGCTCCGGCATGTCAGAACTCGGTCGTCGCCCAGAGCGGGGCCATGGCGGCGGCGACAGCGGCCATGGAATCGGACATCACGACCAACCGGCTGACGTCGCCGCTGATTCGGACGTCGCCGGCCAGCACTGCCTGTTGCGCCGGCTGAGTTCCTGATGCCAACATCCTTGCGGTGTCGAGACTGGTTCGCAGCACCACGTCACCGTCGATCGGATCCCCGGCTGCAATCGTCACTGTTCCGTTCGAGAGGGCGATCCGAAACGATCGATCGCCGAACTCGGAGTCGATGACTTGGCACACAGCAGCGTCGATCTGGTCATCAACGCGCAGATCAGCGACGGCAACTGCCGCGGCGGACAACCATTGTGGGGAACACACCTGCATCGGCCTGCAACGCTACCCCCCGGGCGCTACGGCATTTCTTTTGTAGTCTCCGCCCATGCGAGAAGTCGGACGTGGCGAGAAGGTCTTTGACGTGGGGGCGGTGCAGGGGACGCTGTACATCCTGGAAACGTCCGACGATGTCATTGCCCTCCTCGATAGCGATGAGGGGGCCGAGGGAGTGATCGCGTTGGTTCGAGATGCCGGAGCGACCTTTCTCAGCCCGTTGTTCCACGATCTTGCCGGGGTGATCTGCACGGGTGGCACCATCCGGAGCCATATTGGCATCGTGAGCCGAGAATTCGGAGTGCCCTGCGTGATGGGCTGTGTGTTCGATGAGATGCCGACGCCAGGCGTCACCGTTGAACTCGACTGTTCCGAAGCGGTTGGGGTGGTCCGTGTCGACTGACCAGACCGTGACCGATGAGCAGCGAGACGCTGCCAATGAACTCATCGCCTACCACTCGCCGATCACCCATGCGTTGACGGCCGAACGAACCAGCTACAGCTCCCAGATGATCCCGGTGACCCCGTACATCCTCGTCGCCGTGTGCGAGTCGTTCACGCGCTACGCCGACATGATGCGGTTGATCGATGCGGCCATGCCCGCCGAGCAGATCGGTGCAGCGGGTCGAAGGCCGGGCTCGCAGATCAACAGTGTGTATCTCTGGTCGATCTCGAACTTCTTCCTCACCGGGCGAAAGGCGCTCATGGCCTTCGATCCATCGTTCGATCGTCCCGCCGATACCGCGTTCGTCCTCGATTTCTGGGACCGGGCGGCACGTGGATTTCGTGGTGATGGACATCGTCAGGCCGAGGACGCCGGTCGCGTCATCCACGTCTACGACGACGCGGTGATTGAGAGACTCGCGTCCGCCACGGTCGATGTCGACGATGACCTCCGGATCACCTTGAAACGTTGGAATGCAACGCTGGTGAACTACCTGTTCCTGCTGTACTTCGACACCAGGGTCGGCACCGGAGACACCGGTCCCTATGACATGGGAAACGGCCGATCACTGCTCGTGCGCGACTACTACCGCATGGGTGTCAGCGACTTCTGGTGGTCCGATGTGGCAAGAGAATTGCCCTACCAACACCTCGTTGCCGGGTTCGTTCTCGACGGGGTCGACATCTCCATCACCGACTTCGGGTCGTCTCGCACCAACCCCGAGTCCTACATGGACCACCTCGTGGGGTTCTCGCTTTTCACAACCGATGACTGTCATCCGGGTGAGTTTCGAGCGGTCTCGCTCGACGAGCTCGCCCCCATGATGAAGGCCGCTCGGACGGCGGAGGCGAAGCACTACCGCGCCATTGCGGCGATGGACCGAGACGAGATGATCCGCTGCGGGGCCTACGTCTATTTTTCGTTCCTCCGGCCGTTCGCCGAGGTGGCCGGCGTGGCTGACCAGCTCGACTGGACCGTCCCGCGCGACCTCGCAGAACCCGTCTACGAACTGCTCGTCCAGTTGGGAGCCGAACTCGGCGACCAGCCCGTCTCCGACGACCCGCCCGAGCTGTATTACCACCCGATCGCCTGACCACCACCCGATCGCTCACCACCCGAGAACTGGAACCGCCATGGCCACCGTGAATCCCGCCGATGAGGCCCGCCATGTACCGGCAGGCGAACGACTCTGGAACGAGAGCTACTACCTCGACTGGTTCGCTCCCGACGGCTCGAGTGGCGGGTATGTACGGATCGGATATGTGCCGGGTCTCGATGCTGTCTGGTACTGGGCGTGTTTCGTTGAGCCCGGGCAACCCCTCGTGACCGTCATCGACCATGACGTCGCCCTGCCAGCGGCCCTCTCATCGATGGAATTGCGTCACGAGGGGTTGTGGGCCGATCACCACATTCCTGAGCCGCTCGAGCGCATGAGTTGCAGCCTCGAATCTTTCGCCGTGTCGCTCGACGATCCGGCTGAGGCGTATCACGGTGCGCGCGGCGACCGGATTGCGTTTGGGCTCGAACTCGACTGGGAGACCGATCGCGCCGCCTACGGATGGCCGCCCGAGATCACGCCGCGCTACGAGATCCCCTGTCGAGTCCATGGCGAGGTGATCGTCGGCGATCGGCACATCGAGGTCGATGGTTGGGGTCAGCGCGATCATTCGTGGGGCGCCGCCCGTGACTGGTGGGCGCTGGGATGGTGCTGGTCGGCGGGTCGGCTCTCCGATGGCACCAGATGGCACACCGCCGGCGCCTTCGCCGAGGGAGTCGATGCAGGAGTCGCCTATCGGCTCGATCCGGACAGTTCACAATTCGTGGAGACCAACGATCTCGCTGTGCGGTCGGAGCTCGGGCGCGAAGGTTTCGCTGACTGGGCGACGCTGAGCTTCGCTGATCTGGAGCTCACGGTGACACCGCTGGCGTGGTCGCCGGTCCTCTTGACCCACCCCGACGGTCGCGAATCACGCTTCCCCCGGGCCATGGCATCGGTCGTGGCGGCAGACGGCCGCACCGGATTTTGCTGGATCGAGTTCAACCAGCCACCGATCTGATCGGTGTGCTGAGTAGGTCAAAAGGTCAGGAACCCTTGCACCCCGAGGTGAAGTAGGTCTGGAGTCGCTCGCCGGCGGCCTTGACCGCTTCGTCGTCCATCTTCTTCATGCTCTCAGGGTCGGTCAGGCTGATGCCCTTGAATGCGTCGGCCATGGTCTCGATGTCGGCAACCAGATCGGCGGGCAGATCGTCCTTGTAGCCCTCGAGCTTCTCGATGGCTTGATCCTTGGTGTCGCCGGTCGACATCGCGGCGCTCAACATCGTGGTGTACGCCTGCAGCGCCGCAGCGCAATCGCCACCCAACATGCCAGCCATGGCCTTGTCGGTCGCGGCGGAGTCGCTCGGCGAGTTCTTGGACGAGGAGTCCTTCGATGACGCCGATGTCGATGTGGTTGCCGCATCGTCGCCGCAGGCGGAGACGCCGGCGAGACACGCCAAGGCGATCAGGGAGACGGACAGGACGCGACGGAGGGATGTTTCACGCATGGACTGAACTCTAGGAGTTCCGCTCCCGAAAGCGACGAACTCCGTCGCGGGACGTGCTGTGCGGAACAGGCCAGCTCAAACGACTCAGCGTTGGCCCCCGCGTCGACGGTTGGCGAACTTGGCCTTCAGGTAGTCGCGGTTCATCATGGCGATGAAGTCGATGGAGATTTCTTTCGGGCAGGCCTCTTGGCACTCCCCGTGGTTGGTGCAGGATCCGAAGAAGGACTCCATGGTCTCGACCATCGACTCCGTCCGATCCCAACGCTCGGCTTGGCCCTGGGGGAGCAGGTTGAGGTGCTGGAGTTTGGCCGAGGTGAAGAGGTTGCCGGCGCTGTTCGGGCACGCCGCGACACAGGCGCCACAACCGATGCACGCTGCAGCGTCCATGGCGGCATCGGCGGTGTCCTTGGGAATGGGGGTCAGGTTGGCTTCGGGCGCAGCGCCCGTGCTCACCGTGATGTAGCCACCGGACTCGACGATCCGATCGAAGGCTGCACGGTTGACGGCCAGGTCACGAATGATGGGAAAGCCAGCGGCGCGCCAGGGTTCGATGGTGATGTGGTCACCGTCGGAGAACTTGCGCATGTGCAGTTGGCAGGTGGCAGTTCCCCGTTGCGGTCCGTGTGCCTGTCCGTTGATCATCAGCCCGCACGACCCACAAATGCCCTCACGGCAGTCGTGGTCGAAGGCGATCGGCTCGCGGTCGTCGGTGATGAGTTGCTCGTTGACGTAGTCGAGCATCTCGAGGAACGAGGCATCGTCGGCCACGACGGTGCTGTATTCCTCGAAATGGCCGGACTCGGCAGCGTTGTTCTGGCGCCAGACCTTCAGTTTCAGGTTCAACATTTTCGACATCAGGAATCTCCGCTACTTGTAGCTGCGTTGGCTCGGCTGGACGGTGTCGAACACGAGCGGTTCTTTGTTGAGGATGGAGTCGGTCCCGATGTTGGGGCCGCCGTACTCCCAGGCACCGACGTAGCTGAAGTTCTCGTCGTCACGTTGGGCTTCGCCTTCGGGAGTCTGGTGTTCTTCGCGGAAGTGACCGCCACACGACTCCTCCCTGTGCAGAGCATCCTTGGCCTTGAGCTCGGCCATCTCCATGAAGTCAGCGACTCGGAGGGCCTTCTCCAGCGACTGGTTGAATCCTCGGCCGTCACCGACGATCTTGACGTCCTTGTAGAACTGCTCGCGGAGAGCTGGGATCTCGGAGAGGGCCTTCTCGAGTCCGGTGGCATTGCGGGCCATGCCGCAGTAGTCCCAGACGAGCTTGCCGAGCTCGCGGTGGTAGTGGTCCACGGAGTGGGTTCCCTTGACGGAGACCAGCCGCTTGATGCGATCGTTGACGTCGGCCTCGGCGGTGTTGAAAACCTGATGATCGATGGGGACAGCGGGATCACCGAGATGGCCGGAGAGGTAGCCCGCAATCGTCGACGGCAACACGAAGTAGCCGTCGGCCAGGCCTTGCATCAACGCCGATGCACCCAGCCGGTTGGCGCCGTGATCGGAGAAGTTGGCCTCGCCACACACGAACAGACCGGGGATCGTCGACTGCAGGTTGTAATCCACCCACAGCCCGCCCATCGTGTAGTGGGTGGCCGGATAGATCCGCATCGGCAACTCGTACGGGTTCTCACCAGTGATCCGCTCGTACATGTCGAACAGGTTCCCGTAGCGCTCCCGGACGACGTGCTCGCCGAGGCGACCGATGGAATCGGCGAAGTCGAGGTAGACGCCGTTTCGAAGGGGGCCGACGCCATGGCCAGCGTCGACCATCGACTTGGCATTCCGTGAGGCGATGTCGCGGGGAACCAGGTTGCCGAAGGCCGGGTACTTGCGTTCCAGGTAGTAGTCGCGGTCGCTCTCGGGAATCTCCGAAGCGAGCTTTCCGCAGTCGTCGACGTTCTTCGGAGCCCAGATGCGGCCATCGTTGCGGAGCGATTCCGACATCAGCGTCAGCTTCGACTGGAACTCGTCGCTGGCGGGGATGCATGTGGGGTGGATCTGCGTGTAGCAGGGGTTGGCGAAGGCTGCGCCCTTGCGGTGAGCTCGCCACGTGGCGGTCACGTTGCAGGCCTTGGCGTTCGTCGAGAGGTAGTACACGTTGCCGTAGCCCCCGGTCGCCAACACGACCGCGTGTCCGTTGTGGCGAACCGTCTCCCCGGTCAGCAGATCGCGGGCGATGATGCCGCAGGCCTGGCCGTCCTCACCGACGACGACGTCGAGCATGTCCATGCGGTTGTAGAGCGTGACAGTGCCGAGGTGGATCTGGCGGGCGAGCGCCTGATATGCGCCGAGCAGCAACTGCTGGCCCGTCTGGCCTCTGGCATAGAACGTGCGTGCCACTTGGGCGCCACCGAAGGATCGGTTGTCGAGGAGTCCGCCGTACTCGCGGGCGAATGGCACGCCCTGCGCCACGCACTGATCGATGATGTCCACGGACACCTCGGCCAGGCGATGGACGTTGGCCTCCCGGGAGCGGAAGTCACCGCCCTTGATCGTGTCGTAGAAGAGCCGGTGAACCGAGTCGCCGTCGCCCTTGTAGTTCTTGGCGCCGTTGATGCCGCCCTGCGCGGCGATGGAGTGCGCCCGCCGCGGTGAGTCGTGATAGGTGAAGACCTTCACGTTGTAGCCCTGCTCGCCGAGCGACGCAGCCGCGGCTGCTCCGGCCAGACCGGTGCCCACCACGATCACGTCGAATCGCCGGCGATTGTGCGGGGCGACGAGCTTGAGGTCGAACTTGTGATTTTCCCACTTGTCCGCCAACGGACCTGCTGGGACCTGTGGGTCGAGATTCAATGCCATGTCTTCCGCCTCTCAGTTCACGACGTTCGTCACGATGAGGATCGGGAACAGAATGTTCGGGATCCCAACCAGTGTGGCCATGCCGAAGGCGATCAGCCGACGCGCCCCATTCCAACGAGGGTTGTTGATCCCCATGGTCTGAAACATCGACCATGTGCCGTGATAGAGGTGCAACGAGATGGCGATGTTGGCGATCACGTAGATCAGCGCGACGCCGGGCCGTGACAACGAGGCGATGAGATTGTTGTGGACCTCGCCTTCGACCCATCTGGCACCAGTTCCGCGGATCGTCAGATCGACGATATGGAAGATGATGTAGAAGAAAATGATGATGCCGGTGATCCGCATCGATCGGGAGGCGAAGTTGGCGGCCACGTAGTCACGAGGAGCCTGATATCCCATTGGCCGGGCTCGTCGATTCATCTGGGTCAGGGTCACGGCCGCATGGATGTGGAGCAGCAGCATCGCGATCAGCCCGATTCGAAGAATCCACAGGATCGTGTAGGGCGGCATGATCGGGTAGAGCAAGCGACGGAGTGCCTCGCCGTACTCGTCGAGGGCGTAGCGACCGTTGGGTTCCTTGCCGATGTAGAGCTTGAGATTGCCGATCATGTGGGCGAAGAGAAACCCCCACATCGCCAGGCCGCTGATGGCCATGACCCACTTCTTGCCAACGGCCGACCGGTAGAACTGCACCGGCCACGGCGAGCGCGGATTCGGTGGGCGGTTCACCACCGGCGCATCAGCGCCGGGCCGAGTCGATGTCGTCTGGGCCATGGTGTGGGCTCTCCCTGAGCGAGGTGTGAAGCTGAGAAAAGCTACAGCCGCAAGGGGAATCTCCCCAAAACGTCAGGGTGTCGAGAGATGTGTGGTGTCGTTGAATCGTCGCAGGATCCAGCGACCGTCGTCGTGTACGACGATTTCGCTGATCGACGCATTGCCCACGCCGGCGAAGGCAAAGGGCCTCGATTGGGCGGCGAGGTGAAGGATGTGGCCGATCACCCCGCCGTGCGACACCGAGACCACCCTCTGGTCGGGATGCGCCGCGGCGATGCGATCGATGCCGGCGCGAATTCTCGCCGTGAACGCCTCGCTGGACTCGGCGCCAGGAATGACGTCCCATCGTTCGCCCGCGAAGACCTCGGTCCAGATCGGATCGCCGTCCCGCTCTTTCTGTCGAAAGATCCCGCCCTCCCAGTCACCCAGGTGTACCTCACGAAGATCTGCCAGCTCGATGGGATCCACCCCGATGGCCTCGGCCAGCGGTGCAGCCGTCTGATGAGTCCGTCGGAGCGTGGTCACGTAGATCGCATCAATCGGTATCTCACGATGCTCTGCGGCGAGCCGAACGCCGAGTCGCCGGGCCTGAATGATTCCTTCGGGATGCAACTCAGGGTCGCCTTGGCCGTCCTTCATCGGGAACGGTGTCGCGCTCATCGCTGGCGCTGATTCACCGTGGCGCACCAACGTGATGACGGTGGCTCCGGGAGGCGCGGTGAATCGCCATTGACGCAACCCCTCGGGGTCGGGAGTGGGTCCGGTGGTGAGGGTGTTCGTCATGGCGTGACCTTGGGTGGTTGCGAGTACCGCGTGGCGACCTTTCTCTGGTTCGCCAGCTTGTCAGTGGGAGTGGGCCTCGGCGACGACACGAGTTGATGCCGAGTTCGTGACCGTGATGGTCTCGCCCGTCGAAGGATCGGCGTAACGGAGCTCCAACTCGAGACGGAGCGTGGTGGAGTGGTTGGGGGTCGTCACCGAGGCGGTGCCCACGAAGGTGACCGCATCGGCATCGACGATCCCTCCGAATGATCGGGTGTGCTCGCCTCCGGTCTGCGCCGCCGTCTTCGAGGCGACCAGCTCGTCGCCCGCCGGGTCCCATGACCATCGCGCCCACACCTCCGCCTCGGACAGCGCGTTTCTGAGATCAGAAATGACGTGAAGGTCGACCATGATGTGTTCGTCGGGGTGGACATGGTCGGGAAGTCGCTCCGCCACGACGATGACGGGACGGCAGGCCGCTCGGAGTGCATCGAGGGCTGGGGTGGCGGTGCCGTCGTGGGGGATGAGTCCCCAGCCGATGACCTCAGACGAGTCAGCGAGGTGGAACTGGCAGAAGCCGCCCGTGGGTTGGTACTTCAAACGTCTCAGCGTCTCGACGTGATAGCGGATCAGGTGCGCCTGATAGTTGCGGGTGCCCTCCGCCCATTCGTGCGCGTTGTCGAACCACCTCGGCGGGACTTGTCGCTCGAAGGCATCGGCCTCCGCTCCCCATCGCTGCGTGATCGTCGGCCAGTCCGGTGTCGGCCACGCCGCCGTCACATGGGGGTCGGCCATCATCTGCGAAGCGATCGATTCCGGAATCGACTGGGCGCCGAACTGACCGACGAATCGAACCACGCTGGGAACCCGCTGTGCGAGTGTCGGCAACTGTCGCTCGTCGCCGTAGTGCCACCCCAGATGGAGATGGCTGTCCGATCCGTCGAGACGCGCGAGGTTGGGCGCGCTGCCCGATGACGCCACGACGGGTCGTGATGGATCGAGGGCGCTCACGGTCCGTGCGATGGATCGGTCGAGCAGGCTTCGATTCGCGTTGGGGAGTTCTTGGTCGAGGAAGTACCTCAACGCGCCTCGCCGCGACGATGACCGGTCCCGCGGCTCCGAGGAGGTGAGCCACGCGCCCGCGGGTTCGTTGTGCCCACACCAGATGGCGATGCTGGGATGGTGTCCGAGCAAGTCGACGGCTTCCCGCGCTTGCCGAATGGCCTGTCGCCGGACGCTGCGGTGCATCCCGCGGTACAGCGGGAGGTCTTGCCAGAGCAGCATGCCGGCTGAATCGGCGGTCTCGTAGACAGCGGGGTGGGAGATGTGGGCATGGATTCGCAGGAGGTCGAGGCCGAGATCCTTGGCGCGGTGGACATGTCCGACGAGTGGGTCGGGATCGCTCAGCCACCGCGGAGCCGCCAGCGTCGAGCCCTTGAGAAACATACGTTCGCCGTTGACCGAAGTGATCCAACGCTTCATGGCGAGGCTGCGAAGCCCGATCCGACGCTCGACGCGGTCGCTCACCCGGTCGGAGTGATCGAGCACCGAGATCGAGATGAGGTGGGTGGTCGGGTCACCCAGGCTGTGCGGCCACCACAACTCCGGCTCCGGGATCGAGACGTTCCATTCGAAGCGGTTCTCGCCGGCCGCGAGGTGTTGCACGAGCACGTGCTCGACGTCGGCGCAGCGCGTCTCGATGGTCACGTCGCATTCGGTGGCGGCATCCAGAACGACCCGGCACGCAACGGTTGCCGATGTGTGATCGGCGCTGATGCAGAGCACCCGGCTGTGCAGGATCCGCACCGAGCCCGAGCGCACGACTCGGACGGGTGCCCAGATCCCACCCGGGTTCGCATCGAACGGGTGCATCTCGGGCACTTGGAGGGTTCCGGTGAGATTCTGTTGGCGGTGCGGATCGCTCGGCGGACTGCAACTGACCTCAACGCCCAGAACGTGATCGCGTCGAGCCTCCGCGGCCTCGGTGATCTCGAACTGATGCGGGAAGAAGTATCCCTCGGTGTCGCCCAAATAGTTGCCGTCGAGCCAGACGTCCGACTGGTAGAGCACGCCATCGAGTTGCAGCCACACGCGGTCGCCGTCACCGTGATCGATGTTCGAGCGATCAGGAGTGACCTGGACGCTACTGAACTCGGCTCGATGAAGGATCGGGCCCATATGACGCTCGAAGGCCGCCGACTGTTGCCAGTGGCCCGGGATGTTGACGTCGGCCCAGTCCGTTTCGACGAACGACGACGACGTGTAGTCGCGCCGGAGTTCGTCCGTGGCGGGAGCAGCGCGCCACGGCCACTGCTGCGATGAGGAGCTCACCTGCCGGCAACGAAGGACAGCATCGGGACCTGGGACATGGGTCCAGTGTTGTTGGCGGGATCCTGTGCCGCCAATGACCACATCGCCAAGATCGTGGTGTGCCAGCTGGACTCCGAGGATGGCCCGTTCTGACCCCAGCCACCGTCGGGGCGCTGGTTGTCGAGAATCGCCTGGCTCCACGCCGCATCGATCGTCAGCGTTCCGCCGAGGTAGATGGCGAAGGCGCTCTGCTCGGCGCGTAGATCCACCAGCCCATCACCTGCTCTCCACTCCGCTTCGATGGAGGACACGAGCCGTTGTCGTAGCTCGTCGCTGGCGGCGCTGGCGCACCCCAATTCCTCGAGCCATCCCACTGCCAAGGCGGCGTGGGTGGCGTCGTAGCCGCCACCGCTCGCGAGCGCTGCAAGATCGGTGAGATAGGTCGGGGGCAGGGGTTGGCGATCGCAGTGCACCGCACTGGCCAGAGCGTCCGTCGTGCGAGCCTCAGGGGTGCCGATCGGAGCGAGCAGCGCCGCGTTGGGATCGACGAGGCGAGCTAGCGCCCGTTCGTCCGCGGTGATGTCGGGTCGAGCGAAGCGTGTTCGGGCCGCGTCGCCGGCGCCAGCGAGTCCCGCAATGCCATAGCGCCGGCCGACGAAGTCGACGATGGTGAGCGACGCGGCGTCGATTCGGTCGTACTGCGCTGCCATGAACGCCGATGCGTCCCGAAGCGCTTCGCTTGGTGTTGCCCGCCGCGAAGTTCTCGTGGTCGTCTGGCCGGACGTCGTTGCCGAGGGCGCCAGTGTGGAGATACTGGCCGAGGTGCCGACGGAGGTGACGGTTCGATCTGCGTCGCGTGAGCAGGCCGTCAGGGAGGCAAGAGTGCAGCCGGTGACGAAGATTGCGAGCACACCGCGGTTCTGGATGGTGCGGCGGTTCTGGGTTGCGCCGCGGAGTCTGGCGCCGGAGCGAGATGCGGTGTTGGTTCGACTCTGAACTTCGGGTGGTGTGGCGCGCTCAGCCCGATCTCCGGGCTCGACTTGGTCGCTCGCGTTCACTTGTTCGACGGGCGTTTGTTGATCTCCTCGAGGGCTTCGGCCGCCTCGTCCGGCATCTTCGAGGTGAACGGCTTGTCTCCGGCGACCCAGACGTGCAACATCTCGGCCGACCATGGAGCAGCGGTCATCCCATCGGGACATGTCCCGTCCTTGGACATCTGATCCCAGGGAATCATCTTGTCCTCTCGGTAGCAGAGCGATCCGGGATGGACGTGCCATCGTCCGTCGGCAGCGTCGATGCCGGTCACGGCGGGCCCATGTTCACCGATCGGCATCAGCCACATCGTGGCGAGGAACTTCCCGTTGCGAGGGTCGAAGACCAGGCTTTCCGGTTTCGTCGGGTCACCGGTGATGCCGTCGTTGACGTAGTCCTCGTTCCACCAGTGCAGGGGATCGGTGTACTTGGTGGGCTGGCTGAATCCGTCGGCTTCGGCGGTCGCCAGATTGCTCCAGCCGCGAGACGCAACGGTTGCGTTGGCGGCTGCGGCGAATTCAGGGCCGGCGATGTTGGGCGCTGTCGATGCGGCACCGACGAAATCCCAGGTGCCGCTTTGCCCGTTTTCCATGTAGCCGGCTGCGGTCAGGTCGGCAGCCACATCGGTCGAGACCGCCTCGCCGTGCCGGTGTTCCGAAGATGTCGAACCGGAATGATCCATCCCTGACATCGACGACATGGTGGACGTGGTGGCATCTGCCGGTGACGACGACGTGGACGTTGGCGTCGATGTGGTGCTGGAGGGATCCCCGCAGCTCGCAACACCCACGATCATGGCGAGGCTGACGCCGACAAGCGCGACCCGAAATGCTTGGCTGGTCATCGAAACATTCCCCTGAGACGTGACGGCCGGTCGCCGCCGAATGATTGGGAGGGTACCAAAGTGCATGTGGGTCGGGTCATGGCAGGTCATCTCGGAGTGATCAGCTTCAAAACAGGAACAGGGGGCCGGTCTGACGACCAGCCCCCTGCACCGAGATCCTGAGGATCAGAGAGTCACCGAGTTGGCGACAGCACCAGTGGCACCGGCAGAGCCGCTGACACCGGTCGTTCCACCAGCGCCTCCAGCGCCACCGGCTCCGCCCGTGAAGGACGTTCCAGTTTGCGATGGCGATGAGGAGCGCAGCACGATGCCGAAGGCCGGACCGCCCGCAGCGCCGCCGCCAGCGCCCGCAGCGCCGCCGTTGCCGCCAGCGCCGCCGTTGCCGCCAGCGCCGCCGTTGCCGCCGGCGTTGCAGTTACCGAATGGGAACCCGCCATAGCCGGTGTTGCTGTTGCACAGGCCCTTGCCGCCAGCGCCACCGGCGCCACCAGCCTCGCCGGTACCGCCCGAGCCGCCGGCACCGCCAGCACCACCGGTGCCGAGAGTGATCTGGGTGCCGATCATGGTCGGCGAGGCGTTGTTCAGCAGGATGGCGATGGACGCGGCACCTGTGGTGCCACCTGTGCCAGCACCAGTTGCGCGATCGCCACCGACGCCGCCACTTCCGCCGCCGCCACCGAGGTCGTCGTTCGACTCGTCAGAGCCGCCGCCGCCGCCGCCACCGCCGCCGCCCTTGCCGTCGGCGCCGAGCGAACCGTTACCACCGGTACCACCCGAAGTGGTCCAGAGGCCGCTGCCGCCGATGCTCCCGTTGGTGACTGATCCGGCGGAACCGCCGGAGCCATTGGTGACCGCACCAGCTGAGCCCGTGCCACCATTGCCGGCGTTGCCCGAACCGACACCGACACCAGCACCGCCGCCGGAGGCGCCACCACCGCCACCGTTGCCAGCGATACCGGACGAGGCGTCGTAGTTATAGGCGAAGAAGGAACAGCTGGTGTCCTGCTGGCCACCCTTGCCGCCAGCACCGCCCGCTTTGGCACCGGAGCCGACACCGGCGCCGCCGTTCTTGCGGTCGGTCGAGCAGATGGAACCGTCTTCTTCGGAGTTCTCGCCGGCGTTGCCTGCGGTAGCGCTACCACCGACTGATGCTCCGTTGGGGCCACCGTTGCCACCGCCTGCCGTCGCGCCGCTCACCTTGACGGTGTTGAGCTTGAGCTGCGACGTGCTGTTCTTGATGATGATCCCGTAGGTCGACTTGCCTGCGGCTGAGTTCGAAGCCGCGGCGGTGAGGTCACGAAGGGTTGTGGAGGCGCTGATGCCATCGGCATAGATCGCCCAGTTGGCATCGGCGCCAGCGTCGTAGCTGCCAGTGACCGTGGTGGTCGTGGGTGCGGTCGGCGATGGTGACTGGCCGGGACGTTTGAAGTTCTGGCCGTAGCCGCCAACGATCTCGAGACCGGAAGTCACGATGAACTTGGGGTACGAGCCGCCAGCGATGAGCACCTGGGTGCGGCTGAGCGCCACGGCCCGAACCTCGCCTTGGCCGATGGTGAGACACGGGGCGTTGATGTCGCCACAAGTCGACAGATCGGCACCGTCACCCCGAACGAACACGGCAGACGTCTGCACGCCGTCGACTCCGTCGCAGTCGGTGTCGACATTGTCGCCAGGTGCGTCGCCAGGCGCGCCCGGGTAGATCGCCGAGTTGTTGTCGTCGCAGTCGACGTTGGCGTTGTAGCCGTCGCCGTCATTGTCGGCGACCGGGCTGACCGTGATGACGACGCTGTCGATGTCGGTGGCACCGAGGTTGTCGGTCACGGTGAGCACCGCGGTGAAAACGCCAGCGGCGGTGTAGATGTGAGACGTCGAGACGCCGGTTGCGGTTCCGGCATCGCCGAACGCCCAGGCATAGGTGGAGATCGTGCCATCAGAATCGGTGGAGCCGGAACCGTTGAAGTTCACCGTCAACGGGACTGTCCCCGTGTTCGGAGATCCGACTGCCACGGCGTTGGGCGGAGCGTTGACAGGACCGCCGCCACCCCCGCCGCTCGGAGTGCAGCCCGCTGCGAGCGCTGCCACGCTCGCAAAAAGAACGACGCCGACGCGTCTCATTGATCTCATGTTCCCTCCAGGGTGTCGCCTTCGCCCTCGATGGCGACGTAACGAGCATTCATTGAAAAGCGGGGGGTGTCAACCGTCACAAAGATAAAAGCCCGAGATTCACGGGAAAACCCACTCTGGGTGGGCACAACCGCCCACGCTGCGGCAAACCGCCAGTGGTAAAGCGTCGCTGGCTAGTCGCTCACGACGACACCTTTCCAGAAGGCGACTCGGCCCGTGATCTCCTTGGCGGCATCCTTCGGGGTGGGGTAGTACCACGCTGCCTGCGCATTTGTCTGTCCATCGACGGTGATGTCGTAGTACGACGCCGTGCCCTTCCATGGGCAGACCGATGTGTGGCTGCTCTCGGTGAGCTGAGCAGTGATCGACGATGCAGGGAAGTAGTGGTTTCCCTCGACGACGACCGTATCGGTGCTCTCGGCGATGGTGGTTCCGTTCCAGATGGCTTTCATGTTCGGGTCAACAACCAGCGGGTCTGATGCCTTCCCGACCGGCGATGCGGTCGAGCCGAACGGAACGATGCCGCCGGGTCAGGCCAACGAGATGGCGGTGCCGAGGGGGATGAGATTCGAGCCCCAGAGGTAGTTGATGGTCTGGTTGGTCACTCGAATGCACCCGTGGCTGGCAGCCTGAGTCGGCACCGACTTGGAGCCATGGATGGCGTAGCCGCCCGTGAAGTACTTCGGGGAGTAGAGAATGCCGAGCGCGCTCCGACGAACTCCGAGGATCTGACGTGTGAGCCGAAAGTCGCCTCGGGGAGTTGGAGTGGACCGCTTCCCTGATGAGATGTCGAAGACGAAGTCGACCACGTTGTTGGTCGAGATGATCATCACCTGACGACCGAGATCGATCTCGATGCGATGGCCCGGGCCCGGGCCTCGAACCGTGGCCCGATTGCTGAACGATGCCAGTACCCACCGACTCACGGGATCGAGTTTGCCGCTGCGCGGGAGGCCGTAGAATTTCTGGAAGGAGACGAGACCGTGGAGCGTGGAGTCGCCGAAGCGACCGATCGGATCCTGGAGCCAGAAGCCTCGTTGCACCAGCTTGAACTGCATGAACGCTACGTCGATCCCGGTGGATCCGACGTGGAGCACCTGACCGGCGGCAGCCAATGATGTCTGGGCGGGAAGCGCTGGTGGTGGAGGCGTCGGCACAGGAACTGGGACAGGGACCGTCGGCTGGGGAACGGTCGTGGTGGGTTCATCGGCGCCGGCTGGCGCCGCGATTGTCTGGGAGCCGAGCAGACCGATGGCGATGATTCCCGCGGCCGTCGCGCGTCGCGCCACCCAGAAGCGGCGCCGCTCGGGGATCCGGCGGAGCTGCTCGGTGGTCGGCGAACTGGTCGGCGAAATCATGGTGGGGTCCTGGTCGGTACGTCTGGCGTTTGATCTCAACGGTATCGCTGGGCGCCGGTCTTCGTCGATTCATCGGGAGGTAGCGTTGGCGCATGACCGAAGCCGTGACCGATGTCGTCTCCTCCGAACCCGCAGCCTCGACCGTGGCGGAATTGCGCGCATCCGGCTGGGTCTCGCGCAGCGTCAAGGAAGAGCTCCGCGCCAACGCCATCGAGCGGATCCGCGCTGGGCGTGATCTGTTTCCATACATCCTCGGCTACGAGGACACCGTGTTCCCGCAGTTGGAGAACGCGCTCCTTGCCGGCCACGACGTGATCTTTCTGGGCGAGCGTGGGCAGGCGAAGACCCGGATGATCCGCGGTCTCGTCGAGCTCCTCGACGAATGGATGCCGGTGATCGCGGGGTCGGAGATCAACGATGATCCGTACGAGCCGATCTCACGGTACGCCCGTGAAATCGTGGCGGCCGATGGCGATGATACCCGAATCGGTTGGGTGCACCGCTCGAACCGTTACGGCGAGAAGCTCGCCACGCCAGATACCTCGATCGCTGACCTCATCGGTGAGGTCGACCCCATCAAGGTTGCCGAAGGCCGCTACCTGTCCGATGAGCTCACGCTGCACTACGGCCTCGTCCCTCGAACCAATCGCGGCATCTTCGCCATCAACGAGCTGCCAGATCTTGCCGAGCGGATCCAGGTCGGGCTGTTGAACGTGTTGGAAGAACGCGACATCCAGATTCGTGGCTACAAGATCCGGCTGCCGCTCGACGTCATGTTGGTGGCGTCTGCCAATCCCGATGACTACACCAATCGCGGCCGACTGATCACCCCTCTCAAAGACCGGTTCGGAAGTCAGATCCGTACGCACTATCCCCTCGACGTGGCGACCGAGATGGCGATCGTCGAGCAGGAATCAACGCCCCCCACCGTCGACGGAGCGCAGGTCGATGTCCCGACGTACATGTCGGAGATCGTGGCGACGCTCAGTCAGCTGGCCCGTCAGAGCCCGCACATTTCGCAGCGCTCCGGCGTGTCGGTCCGGCTGTCGGTCTCGAACCAGGAGACCATGATCGCCAATGCCCTGCGCCGGTCGTTGCGCAACGGTGATCACGATGTCGCGCCGAGGATCTGCGACCTCGATGCCATGGCAGCGTCGACAGCGGGCAAGGTCGAGATCGAGTCGCTCGAGGAGGGCCGCGACGGACAGATCCTCGAACACCTGGTTCGTGCGGCCGTACTGACGGTGTTCCGGGAGCGGGTGGCGCCGGAGTTGCTGCTGTCGGTGGTCGAGTCGTTCGAGGGTCGCGATCCAGTCGAGACGGGCGAGGACATCGACTCCGATGCCTACGTCGGGCTGTGCGAGACCATGCCCGCGCTCGCCAAGGTCGTGTCGGGGCTCGTCGAGGGTCCGTCGACTCCTGCCAAGGTCGCATCGGCTGTCGAGTTCGTGCTCGAGGGTCTGCACCTTTCGAAGCGACTCAACAAGGAGGCGGCCGGCGCCCGCGCTCAGTACCGCTCCCGAGGGTGAGCGCCCGCCCTCGATGATCGGGCAACGCCTCGGCGACAGTGAGATGCCTGGCGGAACAACCGGCCCTGACGACAGATAGCTTGGGCTCATGGGTCGTCAACGCGCTCGCTACTCACCATGGGATGGGACACAGCGGGGGTTCGAGATGAACGCCCAGGACGTCCTCGAGCAACTCACCGACGAGTTGCTCTATCACGGCGACGTGAACGCTGCGCTTCGCAAGATGCTCCAGCAGGGGTTCGAGGATCGCAACGGTGATCGCATCGAGGGCCTCCGCGAGATGATGGAGCGACTCAAGCGCGCTCGCGAGGAACGACTCGAGCAGTACGACCTCGGTGGGGTCTTCGATGACATCGCCAAGGAATTGCGCGAGGTCGTCGAGCAGGAGCGAGCAGCGGTCGACGAGATGGCACAGGAGGCGCGTGACTCTGGTGACCAACGTCGCCAGGAGCTGACGGATCAGGTGGCGACGGAACGTCACATGCACCTCGACATGTTGCCGCCCGATCTCGCCGGTCAGGTGAAGTCCTTGGAGCAATACGACTTCACGAGTTCAGAGGCGCGGGAGCGTTTCGAGGAACTCATCGATCAACTTCGCCAGCAACTGATGCAGCAGACGGTGGAGAAGATGGCAGGTGACCTGTCGAGTGTCAGTCCGGAGGACATGGCCCGCATGAAGGACATGTTGGCCGAGTTGAACTCGATGCTCGAGCAGCGAGGTCGCGGCGAGGAACCGGACTTCGACGCGTTCATGGAGCGGTTCGGGGACATGTTTCCCGAGAACCCTCAGACGCTCGACGAGCTGTTGGAGGTGATGGCGGCGCGCATGGCGGCGATGCAGGCGATGTTGAATTCAATGACGCCGGAACAGCGGGCGCAACTGCAGTCGCTGTCCGATCAGTTGTTGGAGGACATGGACCTTCGTTGGCAGATGGATCAGCTCGGGCAGAACTTGCGCGAGATGTTCCCGGACGCAGGTTGGGGTCAGCAGTACCAGTTCAACGGTGTGGATCCACTCGATTTCGCTCAGGCGGCGGAGATGATGGGCGAGCTCGGAGATCTCGATCAGCTGCAGAATCTTCTGCAGGGTGCGACGAATCCCGGGGCGCTGGCCGAGGTGGATCTGGACCGCGCTCGGCAGCTGCTGGGTGACGATGCCGCTCACAGCCTCGAGCGGCTCGGCGAGCTGACCAAGATGTTGACCGACGCCGGGTTGATCGAGCAGACCGAGGGTCGGCTGGAGATGACGCCAGCGGGGATGCGACAGCTCGGCCAGAATGCTCTGGCCGAGCTCTTCAAGAATCTGAGCCGCGACATGCTGGGTGGTCACGAGGTGGATCGCCTCGGGATCGGCCACGAGCGAACGTTCGACACCAAGCCCTACGAGTGGGGCGACCCATTCAATCTGCACATCGAACGGACGATCAGAAACGCAGTGACCCGGCGGGCAGCCGAGGGCGCCGAAGGTCCCCTCCGACTGGGTGCTGACGACTTCGAGATCGAGCAGACAGAACAAACCGTCCGATCCTCGACCGTGCTGATGTTGGACCTGTCGTTGTCCATGCCGATGCGAGAGAACTTCCTGCCGGCCAAGAAGGTCGCCATGGCATTGCATTCACTGATCTCGATGCAGTACCCGAGGGACTATCTCGGCATCGTCGGCTTCAGCGAGGTAGCGCGAGAACTCAAGGCGACGCAGTTGCCCGAGGTGAGTTGGGACTTCGTCTACGGCACCAACATGCAGCACGGATTCGTACTCGCTCGAAAGATGTTGGCGCGCCAGACGGGCACCAAGCAGATCATCATGATCACTGACGGTGAACCGACGGCTCACATCAACCGCTTTGGCGAACCCGAGTTCCACTATCCGCCGATTCGCGAGACCGTCGACGCAACCTTGCTGGAGGTCTCGCGTTGCACTCGCGATGGCATTCGCATCAATACGTTCATGCTCGACGCCGATCGTGGTCTGCAGCACTTCGTGGAACGAATGACCGAGCTGAACAAAGGTCGCGCCTTCTTCACGTCGCCGGAGACCCTGGGCGACTTCGTGTTGGTGGACTTCATCCAGCAGCGACGGGCTCTTCTGAAGGGTCGACGAGCGAGCTGAGTCGCGGGGCGAGGCCCCACTCACTCGGTGCTGGAGCGAGACGCCATCAGCACACACGGAACACCACGAAGGGCGCTCCGTTTTCGGGGGGTTACCACTCACAGTGCTGGACCGAGCGTGTTATGTGAATTCCCCCTTGCAATCGCTGGAATGAGGGGCAATGATGGTGAATCACACGCATGTCATTCGCTGAACATGGTGACTTCACCGGCCTCGCCGGTTCGGAGGAACCGAGGGATTCGGGGGGATGTGAGTGGGGGTGCCGGAACTCGACCGCGAGGGCGACCTCGTCGGAACAGGCAGTGGAGAACGATCATGAGCAATATTGCTGAAGAAACCGATGAGCAGGGCTGGCAGCTCTACGCGAACTGCCTTGGCGTGGATCCCGACCTCTTCTTTCCCGAGCGGGGAGCATCTACCAAGGAGGCCAAATCGGTCTGCAAGGGATGCGTCGTCCGCGAGGACTGTCTCGAATATGCCCTCGCCAACGGTGAGAAGTTCGGTATCTGGGGAGGATTGAGCGAGCGCGAACGTCGCCGGATCCGCCGCCAGCGAGCATTGGCCCGAGCGTCTGCCACCGAGCGGGTCATCTCCGCCTGAGGGTTCGAGTCGGCGTGATCACCACGTCAAGTGGAACGTCCCAGTCCTCGGGTTCCCACTCAGGCAATTCCTGAATGTCGAACGCCACCCCGACGAGGAGTGGCCGATCCGGATTCGCGAATGCTCGGTCGTAGAAACCGCGCCCGAAGCCGATGCGATGACAGTGCGAGTCGAAGGCGACGAGCGGCACGATCACTGCGTGTAGTTCGCTCGTGGGTATCGGGCCGTGTGGGTCTGGTCGAGGCTCCACCGTTCCGAAGGGCCCGCTGGCGAGCGGAGCGGCGCCATCCCAACGGCGAAACTCCATCATCCCGCCGGTGACCGCTGGATACGCGGTGGTGAAGCCCAGCGCTCTCAGACGCACCGCCGCCTGCTCGGTCGAGAGTTCGCCGTCCAGAGCGAAGGCCAGGGCGATGTTCCCGCTTGTCGTCCGTCCACCGATTGCCCCCAGTAGCGGCTCGACGACGCCAGCCTCGGCGCTGACTCGGTCGGGGCCAGTCACGTGGCGTCGCAACTCCCGCATCGCTGCTCGTTCGAGTCGTCCGGGCGGATCGCTCACCATGTCAGCCAGTGTGGTTCATGACGACCTGCCAGCGGGCCACGGTGGTGGGCGCAGAATCGTTTGACCTACCTGTAGGGTGAGAGTCATGGGTATGCAGGAAATCCTCATCGTCGCCATCGTGGTCATCGTGCTGTTCGGCGGTACCCAGATCCCGAAGCTTGCTCGCTCACTGGGCCAAGCCCAGAAAGAGTTCAAGCAGGGGCTCCAAGAAGGTGCCGTCGCCGACGACGAAGATGCGGACAAGAAGAGCTAGTCCCGAGAAGAGCTAACCCGGGCCGCTCGACGGAGCGCCGAGCCCGCGCCGAGCGATCAGCCAGCGACGGGTTCTGCGATCAGCGGTACGCGACGGGCGCGCAGAATTCGACGACGTTCGCGTTCCGACGTGCCACCCCAGACACCGTGATCTATCCGGTTGTCGAGTGCGTAGTCGAGGCACTGAGCCTTGACGGAACAGGTCGCACACAACCGCTTGGCAACCTCGACGCCGACACCGTCACTCGGAAAGAACAAGCTCGGTGGCTTGTCGGCACACTCTCCGCTTGCCATCCAGTTCGAGTTCATGACTTGTTCCTCCGTCGACGGTTCGTCGTAGTTGTCGGTACCCAACATGCCCTGTTCCCAACGGTTCGTACATACTCAGCTCTGAGATGGCTCTCAGAGGGGTCTCTGGATCTGAACGCCGTCACAGCCGATTCTGTTCCGTGAAGGGCGACGTCTCCTCGATCACGGCAGAGTGGCACCCGAGTGGGCGACGCCGGTCGGTACGTTGGAGACCGATCAGGTGGGTTTGCCACACCGAAGAGGAGGCCCACGGCCATGAACGACAACACACACTCGGACCAAGAGCGCTCGGACGGCATCCCAACACCGTCCGTGACCCCAGCGCCCGTATCTCCAGTCCCCACCGTGACGCCCGCACCACCCGCCACCGCTCCCTTCGGTGGTTGGACACCGCCGACGGTGCCGAGCGGCCCAGCCCCCGTCGCCGCGCCGCAACTTGGCTACCCGTCGCCCGCCGCGCCCCACAGTCCGGCGTCATCCCAATCACTCGGCGGCTGGTCCACCCCAGCCGGAGCCGCGCCACCCAATGAGTATGCGCCGTCCCCCGGATACGGCGCCACACCCGCCTACCAACCACCGCCCGCTGCGCCGCCGACATCTGGTTCACTTGCTCCCGCCGGATACGGACCGTCCACAGGTGGCTTCCAGTCGGCCCCCACGAACGCCCCTCAGCATCTCGGCGGCCATCCGACCGCCACGACGACGGCTCCTCCCTTGGGCGGTACCGGTGTCTCGCCGCAGTCACCGGGAAGTTGGTCGTTGCCGCCGTCGCTCGGACCGACCGTTCAGGCAACGCCGACCTTTGGAAAACAGACCGTCTCCTCCGGTGGTCAGCCGCCGAGCACCGTCACGCCAGCGCCCTCCAGCGGCGCTCGATCGGGCCCGTCGCTGCTGATGGCGGCGCTCGTGGGCGCATTGGTGTCTGCTCTCGTGGCGACCGGATTGTTCTTTGTCTTCCCCGATCGTTCCTCGACCACCCAAGTCGTCAGGCAGGCAACCCAAGCGAACGCCGTCCTGTCGGGAACGTCGCTGAACATCGCCGGGGTCCTCGAGAAGGTGCGTCCATCGGTCGTCACCATCAAGACCACCAGCAGAACCGCCGGGGGTCTCGAGGCTGCGACCGGATCGGGAATCGTTCTGAGCGCTGACGGGCTCGTCCTGACGAACGCTCACGTGATCGAAGGCGCCACGAGTATCGAAGTCGAGTACGCCGACGGCAGCCCCCATCAGGCCAGCCTCGTCGGCGAGTTCCAAGCCAACGACGTTGCGCTCGTCAAGGCCGAGGGCGTTTCCGACGCAGTCCCCGCCGAACTCGGGAGCTCCGACGCCGCCAACGTGGGCGATGATGTCGTTGCCATTGGCAACGCCTTGAACCTTGGTGCCCAGCCCACCGTCACGAGAGGCATCATCTCGGCGCTCGACCGCACGATCGAGGCGCCCAACGAGACCCTCGAGCACCTCATTCAGACCGACGCAGCCATTAACCCGGGCAACAGCGGCGGTCCGCTGGTGAACGCCGAGGGCAAGGTCATCGGGATCAATACCGCCATCATCGAGAACAGCCAGAGCCTCGGCTTCTCGTTGGCGATCGACGAGATCAAGCCGTTGATCGAGGACATCAAAGTGGGCAAGGGTGAACAGGGAAGCGCGCCGGCGAACCGCGGGATTCTCGGAGTCCGTACGACCAACATCGCGGATCAGGACGGTGCGGTTCGCGAACAATTCGGCGTCACTCGCACCGACGGAGCCTTCGTGGTGGGCGTCGAGGCTGGTTCTGGAGCTGAGGCAGCGGGCATTGCCGAGGGCGACGTGATCATCAAGATCGACGACAGGACCGTGTCATCGAAGACGGAGGTCGTCAACGAGCTCCGACGGAAGAAGCCGGGTGACAAGGTGTCGATCGTGGTCGACCGGGCCGGACAGGAACAGACGCTCGAGGCAACCCTGGGCTCGTGACCGCTCGTCGAGCCTGATCCTCGGGTTCAACCGAGCTGGGACTACGATCACCAACCGCGCTTGGCGTCTCGCCGAAGCGCTTTCGACGCCCACGTGGCTCGACCTCGTTCGATCAACCGGAGCACTCCATGTCCGACTTCACCACCGACGCCCCTACAGAACCGCCACGCGCGTCGATCACGGTGGTCTACCTCGGGCCTGTTGCGCCCCACTGGGACGTCCGCAGTGACTTCGGCGACCGTTCGCTCGTGACCGACTTCGCCTCGAGGATGCAGGCTCGCCTGATGTTGGTTCCACCCCATGATCCCCAGTTCAAACGCAATCGTGAACGGGTCAAGCGCGATGCCGAGCGCGAGAATTTCTTGTTGCACTGGGACCCTCAAGAACTCGACATGGATCCGGCACCACAGCCGCGTCCTGAGAATCGGTCCTGACTCGGCGGCGGTAACGTTGGCTTCGTGGCCGACCTCGAATCCAGGCTGATCAACCGAGAACTCTCATGGCTGGACTTCGATGGCCGAGTCCTGGCGCTGGCGGCTGACGCGGCGACTCCGGCACTGGAGCGAGCCAAGTTCTTGGCGATTTTCTCCCAGAATCTCGATGAGTTCTTTCAGGTCCGCGTGGCTGGTCTCAAAGATCAGGTGGACGCATCGGTGCGCAAACGGAGCGCTGACGGTCTGTCCGCTGCCGAACAGCTGGCCCTGATCGGCGAACGTGTCGCAGATCTGGGCCGTCAGGCTGATCAGGTCTTCCTCCACGGTGTCGTCCCAGCGTTGGCAGATGCTGGATTGCGGTACTCCTCGTGGGAGGAATTGGACCCGACCGACCGCGGGGAGATGCGCGACCTCTTCGACCGCCGAGTCTTCCCCGTCCTCACGCCCCTCGCCGTGGATCCGGGGCATCCGTTTCCATACATTTCGAACCTGTCGCTCAATTTGGCGGTCTTCGTGATCGACCCGTCCGACGGCGAGCGACGCTTCGCCCGTGTGAAGGTCCCGCCAGTGCTGCCACGGTTCGTGGTCATGAGTGACGGGGAGCGGTTCGTGCCCATCGAGCAACTCATCGGGGCTCACCTCGAGGAGCTGTTCCCCGGGATGACGGTCGACGAGCACGTGGTGTTTCGGGTCACTCGCAACGCAGATCTCGACCTCGAGGAGGAGGAAGCCGAAGATCTCCTGGCTGCCATCGAGCTCGAAGTCAGGCGTCGGCGGTTCGGTCGAGCGGTGCGGCTCGACGTGGAATCGGCCATGTCGGAGGAGGTGCTCGGGCTCCTGCAGCGAGAGCTGGATCTCGCCGAGAGCGAGACGTTCGTGCACAGCGGACCGATTGATCTGAGCGGACTGTGGAGCATTTATGGCATCGACCGTCCGGACCTCCGCTACGAGGAGTTTGCGCCGACGACTCAGCGGATCTTGGCCGATGAGGATGGCGAGCCGGCTGACATCTTGGCAGTCCTGCGGCGACGTGACGTCTTGGTGCACCACCCGTACGACAGCTTCTCGACATCGGTTGAGGAGTTCATCCGGCAGGCGTCGATCGACCCAGCGGTGCTGGCGATCAAGCAAACGCTTTATCGAACCTCTGGCGACAGCCCCATCGTGGCCGCGCTGATCCGTGCTGCAGAAGCCGGCAAGCAGGTCGTTGCGCTCGTGGAGCTGAAAGCTCGTTTCGACGAGGCCAACAACATCGAGTGGGCTCGGCGGTTGGAGCGAGCGGGTGTGCACGTGGTGTACGGGCTCGTGGGGCTCAAGACGCACGCCAAGATCTCGATGGTGGCTCGTTCCGAGGGCGACACGATTCGGCGTTACTGCCACCTCGGCACCGGCAACTACAACAACAAGACCGCACGGCTCTACGAGGATGTCGGGCTGCTGACCTCGGACCCCGAGATCGGCGCGGATGCCAGCCAGCTCTTCAACTACCTGACGGGCTTCGGACGTCAGGTGAACTACGGCGTGCTCAAGGTGGCACCTGATCACCTCCGCGAGGAACTGATCTCGTTGATCCGGCTCGAGCGATCCTTGGGTACCGATGGCGGGATCACGATGAAGATGAACAGCCTCGTCGATCCCGTGCTCATCGATGAGCTCTACGGTGCGTCGGCCGATGGGGTGAACGTGGCGCTGATCGTTCGCGGAATCTGCTGTCTGCGGCCGCAGGTCGACGGCCTGTCGGAGCACATCACCGTTCGCAGCATCGTCGGCCGCTACCTCGAGCACTCCCGGATCTTCCGATTCAAGACCGGTGGAAAGTCGGGCCACTCGTCGACGTGGCTGAGTTCCGCCGACCTCATGCCCCGAAATCTCGATCGCCGAGTCGAAGCCATGGTCCCGGTCCGGGATCCGGCACTGTGGGGTCGCATCGACGAGATCCTCGAGGTGAACCTGGCAGACGACACGTTGGCCTGGACGCTGATCGACGATCAGTGGGTGGCGCCGAAACCGGGCGGAATGACCGAGACCCATCTCGAACTGCAGGCCCGCTCGCTCGATGTCTGACATCGCTCACCAGCGGTCCGATGCCGAGGTGACCGCCGCGGGTGGTGTGGTGACGCGTTCTCACGCGGGGGTGGTGCAGATGGTGGTCGTGCATCGTCCGATGGGCGACTGGTCGCTGCCGAAGGGCAAGGTGGAGCGATCCGAGGAGGTCGATTCGGCGGCGCTGCGCGAAGTGCGCGAGGAGACGGGGTTGGTGTGCCGCCTCGGTGAGTTCCTCGGGGAGACGTGGTACCGCGATGGACGGGGCCGGTTGAAGTTGGTCCTGTGGTGGGCAATGACACCGCTGGACTCGTCGTCGGCGCTCCGTCCTGACAATCCCGATGAGATCGACGATCTCCGATGGGTGGATGTGGCAGAGGCACTGCGGCTGTTGACCTACGAGTCCGATCGTGACCTGGTGGTGACTCAGATCTGATCGGTGGTTCGACTCATGGCGCCAGGGGAGTGGCGGCGCCCAGGGAATCGACCAGGTCGTTGGCCGCCGCCAACATGTCGGCATCGGCCCCCCAACCTCTGATCAGATCGAGGTTTGCGAGGCGAGCGAGTCGGGCCCCGCCGAACAGCTCCGGCACGTACTTCTCCAAGTCATCGGTTTCCATCACCCCACTCAGGGCAGACGCCCACAACGCAGCACGATCGATCGAGTTGCCGGGCTCGATCGCCTCGGTGTGCTGGGCCACCTCGATGGCGACGACGGCGTGGGACAGCAGCCCCATGGCCAACGGGAAGATGCGGGCTCCGCCCTCTGGGTCAAGGACGGACTCGCGTTGGGACATGATCATCTGCAGGAGTCGGAGTTCTTCGGGGTAGGTCTCCGAGGTGGCGCAGAACCAACGACCGAACAGCACCAGGCGCACCAGGGACTCCTGGCGCTCGCCCACCTCCTGGAAAGCGGGGGCGGAATCATTGAGCGCCGAGATCGTGCTCAGGCTCACTGTCAGCCGCTCGATCGCTTCTTTCTGGATCTCAGCCAGCAGCGCACCCTTGCTGGGGAAGTAGCGGTAGACCGCACTCACCACGGTGTCGAGCTCGTTGGCCAGCCGACTCATGGTGAGTCCCTCGAAGCCGTCGCGGGCGACGATCCCCTTGGCGGCGTCGACGAACCCACGTATCCGTACCTGGCGCTTTCGTTCCGCACGACTGATGGTTGTCGTGTCCGCATCAGCCATGGTTCGAGGTTACCGGGCGGACATTCCTGGACAGGCAACACCTGTGGCGGAATCATGATGGAGTTCAGAGTTCCGGTGTCGTTCACCTCCCGTTCATCTTGTGCATCGTTGCGCGCCATCCGATGTCTCTAGCCTCTGTACAGAGATGAAAACCGCCACCTACTGTTCACGGAGTGCACTCCTCCCGGTCGTTGGGTCTGCCGTGTCCAGAGCTGTCGATGCCAGCGCTGACGGGTCCATTCCTGAATCATCGGAACCGGGCCGGTCACCAATCCAACGAGCCGGTCAATGACCGACATACTCAGCGAGACCAAGGGCGCCCCCAGCGTGGTTGATATCACTGCACCAGTCCCGACCGTCATGGCCGGGAGTGAGTCGTTCACTCCGCCCCATGAGCTGATCTTCGACATCTCGGACCTGAGCGTGACCTACGGGTCATCGTTGGCCGTCGAGAACGTCGCCATGCAGGTGTCTCGTGGCGAGATCACCGCGTTCATCGGACCATCGGGTTGTGGCAAGTCGACCGTGCTCCGATGCCTCAACCGCATGAACGACCTCATCGACGGCGCTCGGGTCGAGGGTCGGGTGATGTTCCGAGGGGTGGATCTCTACGACGATGCCGTGAACCCCGTCGAGGTGCGCCGTCGGATCGGGATGGTGTTCCAAAAGCCCAACCCGTTCCCGAAGTCGATCTTCGACAACGTCGCCTACGGACCGAAAATCGGTGGGATCAAAGATCGCGCCCAGTTGAATGACATCGTCGAGACGTCCCTGCGCAAGGCAGCGTTGTGGGACGAGGTCAAGGACCGACTCAAGTCGTCGGCCGTTGGCATGTCCGGCGGGCAGCAACAACGTCTCTGTATCGCTCGTGCCATCGCCGTCGAGCCCGAGGTGTTGCTGATGGACGAGCCGTGCTCGGCGCTCGACCCGATCGCCACCTCGCGGATCGAAGACCTGATGCGCGAGCTGAAGGACGAGTTCACGATCGTGATCGTGACCCACAACATGCAACAGGCTGCTCGCGTGAGCGACACCACCGCCTTCTTCTCGACCGAAGTGTCCGCCGAGAACGACAGCCGGACTGGTGTACTGGTCGAGTTCAATCCGACGTCGGTCGTGTTCTCCAACCCCACCGACGAACGGACCGAGAACTACATCACCGGTAGATTCGGCTGAGGGGAGGGGCACCCATGGTGGACATCGAACACCGCGTCGAATTCAACGAAGCCCTGGAGTCGATTCGTTCCGACGTCGTGCGCCTCGGCGCGCTCACGTGCGAGACGATCAGTCGGGGAACGGGAGCGCTGCTGGACAAAGACCTCCACGCAGCACAGGTCCTGATCGATCACGACGACGTTCTCGACTCGTTGAGCCTCCAGATCGAAGAGGACTGCTACCGAGTATTGGCCCTCCAGAATCCCATCGCGAGAGATCTCCGGTTCGTGATCTGCTCGATCCGACTGGTGAGCGAGCTCGAGCGATCAGCGGACTTGATGGTCAACGTGTGCAAGGCGTCTCGTCGACTCTTCGACGTGGACTTCGACCCCCGCGTCCGCGGACTGGTGCAATCGATGGCTGTCGAGGCGGACCGGCTCACCCGTGCGGCCATCGATTCCTACGTCGATTCCGACGAGTCGCTGGCCTCGGCGCTCGATGACATGGACAGTCGCCTCGACGACCTCCAGGTGACCTTCGTCGAGGCGATTTTCACGTCGCATCACGAATCGCAGGTCGACATGCGCAGTGCGGTTCAGCTGGCGTTGATCGGGCGCTACTACGAACGAATCGGTGATCACGCCGTGAACATCGGTGAGCGAGTGACCTACATGATCACTGGCTGGCTGCCAGAGCACACGGGCGCCGCACGCCTCGAGCTCCGCCAGCGCACGTGGCCGGACGAGGACTGATCCATGGTGGCCCTTGTCGTCGGCCTCGTGGCCGTCGTTGTCATTGGCGTGCTGGCAGCCCGCCTGGTCAACCAGCAGCGACGACTCGACGACCTCGAGATCGAGTCGACCGACCTCCACGAACTCTTGGATCGCAACACCGAGCTCGAGGGTCAGCTGGCGCAGGCGCTCGACTCGATGGACATGGGTGTGATTCTGGCGAGGGCCGACTCGACGGTGGTCTTCCGCAACTCAGCAGCCGATGTGTTCGTCGCGGCACGCCACGGAAAGGCCCTCGTCGAGGCCGCGACCCAGGAGCTGTTGGCGCAAGCATTGGCCGGCCGAGCCGCGGAACGTGAGATCGAATTGTTCGGACCTCCGCTGACCTCGTTCGTGGTCCGCGCCTTTCCCCTGACCACCACGATCGACCGGGCGCGCGGGCCGATCGGGGCGCTGGCACTGGTCGAGGACACCACCGAACGGAGTCGGATCGACCAGGTTCGGCGGGACTTCGTCGCCAATATCAGCCACGAGCTCCGGACCCCGATCGGGGCGATGGGCCTGCTGGCCGAGACCATCCACGGCGAGGACGATCCCGAGACCGTCGAGCGGCTGTCGGGCCGCATGGTTGATGAGGCCGAGCGGGTGAGCCGAACCATCGATGACCTTCTCGAACTGAGCCGCATCGAGTTCGGTGACGACACCCACATCGATGAGTTGGCGGTCGAGGAGGTTGTTGACGAGGCGGTCGGACGGTTGCGGGCCGCCGCGGAACAACGCGAGGTCACCATCGATGTGCTGATCCGGGGAAACCCGCGCATCCGCGGCGACCGGCGTCAGTTGGTGTCCGCCCTGTTCAACCTGATCGACAACGCCGTGAAGTTCAGCCCGCCCCATCGCCCCGTCGTTGTCGACGCGCAGATCGTCGGTGATGCCGTCACGCTGTCGGTCACCGATGCCGGTATCGGGATACCAGCGAGAGATCTCGACCGGATCTTCGAACGCTTCTATCGCGTCGACCGGGCGAGGAGCCGAGAGACGGGCGGCACCGGGCTCGGGCTCGCCATTGTTCGCCACGTGGCCTCCAACCACGGGGGAGATGTCACCGTGTCCTCTCGCGAAGGCGACGGCTCGGTGTTCACACTCGTGCTTCCGTGCGCCCCGACCGCGCCCTCGCCGTCGGTGATGCGACCGCAATCCATGACCAACCGACCCACGACCCTGGAGGTCCAACGCTGATGTCTGCATCAACCGTGCTCGTCGTCGAAGACGAGGAAGCGTTCGTCGATGCGCTCAACGTCGGACTCCGACGTGAGGGTTTCATCGTCGAGATCGCCCGTGATGGCGCAGAGGCACTGGAGAAGTTCGATCGGGTCCAACCCGATCTGGTGCTCCTCGACGTGATGTTGCCGACCATCTCGGGGGTGGATGTCTGTCGGGAGATCCGTCGTCGTTCGAAGGTGCCGATCATCATGGTCACAGCCCGCTCATCCGAGATCGACACGGTCGTCGGCCTCGAGGTCGGAGCCGACGACTACGTCACCAAGCCCTATCGGCTTCGAGAGCTCGTCGCTCGGATGAGAGCGGTGCTTCGCCGCATCCCAGACCGCGACGATCGCGACTTCGAGTCGGGCGACCTGTTGGTCGTTGACGATCTCGAGGTGGACACCGAGAGCCACGAAGTACGGCTACGCGGCGAGCTCGTGAGTCTGCCGCTCAAGGAGTTCGAGCTCCTGACGCTGCTGATGGAAAATGCCGGGCGTGTACTCCCGCGTTCGACCTTGATCGATCGGGTCTGGGGCGCTGACTATGTGGGCGACACCAAAACGTTGGATGTTCATGTGAAGCGGCTCCGTGCGAAAATCGAGGACGATCCATCGACCCCGAACCGAATCGTCACGATTCGTGGGCTGGGCTACAAATACGCACCTGCACGGATGAGCGCAGCGGTGTCGCCCGCTCCATGAGTCAGCCGATGAGGTTGGTCCGGTGACGCTGGGAGATGTCTCGCTTCTACGATGGGGGTGTGAGTGACCAGAGTTCCGACGGCCAGATCGCGGCCACCGCTCCCGGAACAGCCTCACCACTCCTGAGTCTGCGCCGACAGGACCGATCCCAGAACTTCAGCTCGCCGTTCGGACGGTTGGCGGTGAGCCACGCGGCAGGGATGGCAGGAGAGGCAGCCCTCGCGATTGCGCTTGCCGGCTCCTTGTTCTTCAAGGTCGACCCGGCTCAGGGACGCGAGAAGGTTCTGTTGGGGTTGGTGTTGACGATGGCGCCGTTCGCTTTCGTTGGTCCGCTCATCGGCCCGCTGGTGGACCGGGTGAAAGGCGGCCACCGAGCCGTCATCCTCGCGACGATGGCGCTGCGATGTCTGGTGGCCATCTCGATGGTGCCGGCCGCCGCCAATGACAGCTTGCTCCTGTTTCCGGAGGCATTCGCGATGCTCGTGCTCGCCAAGACCTACCAAGTGGCGCGTGCGGCGGTGGTTCCAGCGGTCGTCCGCAACGATCTCGAGCTGGTCGAAGCGAATTCGAAGCTGCAGCTGGTGGGCGGCCTCAGCGGGTTCGCAGCCATGGCTCCGGCTGGGCTGGCGTTTCTGATCGGACCGGAGTGGGTTGCGGGATGTTGCGCGGTGTTCTTCGCGGGAGCCACGGCGGCCGCATTTCGGATTCCGGTGGCAGCGAAGCCAATGGCACCACCCTCGGCGCTCGAGCGCGCCGAGATGGCATCGCCCATCATTCGCGTGGAGGCAGCATCGATGGCGGCGATCCGCGGGGTCGTCGGGTTCGTGACCTTCGTCCTGGCGTTCGAGCTCCGCGGCGGCCATCAGCCCGAGGCGGCCGAAGTGCTGGCTCGGAATGTGGGAACGGTGTTGGCCCGCCGACCCGGGATCGAGTTGGTCGATGCATTGGGCGAGTTCCCCAAGTGGTACTTCGGTGTCGTGGTCGCCGCCGGGATTCTCGGCGGCCTGCTCGGCGCTTGGCTGGCGCCGACAATCCGTCATCATCTGGCCGAGGAGAAGATCCTCATCGGGGCACTCGTGGTCACCGTTCTTGCTGGTGTGTGGGGATGGGCGATGGACGGCGTGTTGGCCTTTGTCGGTTTGGCCATGGGTGTGGCCATTGCGGCCAGCGTGGGGAAGCAGGCATTCGATTCGCTCGTACAGCGTGACGCCCCCGATGCCGACCGAGGGCGGATCTTCGCCCGGTTCGAAGCACGATTCCAGATCGCGTGGGTCGTTGGCGCGGTGGTGCCCTCAGCGATCGAGTTCGACATCACGGTGGGCGCCGTCATCGTCATGTTGGTGGGTGCTGTCGCCCTCGCCGGTTCGATGACCAGCGGCTTCGGTCACTTGTCGAGGTCCGGAAAGTCGGGGATCTCGAACGGCTCATCGAGCTCGGGGAGATCGCTGTCCTGAGCGAGACCCATGCGTGCCACCCACACTCCGGGGGCAGCGATCTCTGCGGGCGTGGGAAGCGCCTCAGCGGAACTCCACAGCGACGTCAACGCTTCATTTCCTGCGCGCTGCACGATTCCCGCGATGAATTCCCCACCCCGATCGAACCGGTCCTGGGTCAGTTCGAGCCCGAAGAGGCGCTCGCAGAACCGCGACGCGTCGTCGGTGGTGACCCGCCGACGACGGAGCGCCTCGGACACATGCTGGTGGTCCGACAGCAGAGTGGAGCCGATCTCATCGATGGCCCAGTCGACATACCCGCCGATCACAGAAATGATGGCGTCGAGTGCCGGCAGGAGTGCCGTTTGGGCTGGCGAGCGGATGGCGCCGAGCACGAGGTCAGGACTCCCGAGCAGATGCTGGATCTTGTCGATTCCCTCGGGGCTGAACGGATCAGCGTCGCCGAGCCGCTGTTCGAGCTCGCTCATGTCGGCGGTGAAGGCGCTGGCGTGGGCACCCAACAGGTCGGAGATCACCCCGCCGACGTGGGGCAACGTCAGCACCGTGTGGCTGGCGAGCTCGTGCAGGCTGACCCAGAGACGGACGTCGTCGGGGGGGAGGCTCCAGTCGGCGGCAAAGGCGGAGATGTTTTCCGAGACGACCATCACCGGGTCGTCTGACGGTCGTGGGATCGGCAGGTCGAACGATCCGAAGACGCGGGTTCCGAGCTGGCCGACCATCGAGCCAGCCATCATCGAGAGCATCATGGGGCCGATCATCTTCGACATCATGTCCATGAGCTGTCGTGGATCGACCATCCCGTCGGCGGGAAGATCGAGGTCCATGAGTCCCGAGCTGCTGATGTCCTCGAGCTGAGATTTCAACATGGTGCTGAAGGAATCTGCCAGCTGCTCGAAGAGTGGGCGATAGGCATCGATGGTCGATGCGGTCCACTGCGCTCGACTCACCAGCTGGATCTCGCCGCTGACGACCAAACCAGTGACCTGCTCGAGGTGGAGTTGCGCCACTCGTTGCAGCTGCTCGAACGCGATCCGGTCCGATGGCTCGACGTTGGGAGTGGAGTGGCCGTCGTTGGCGATTCCAGCAGCCATCTGCTTGGCCTGGTCCCACCGCGTCGACGAGTTCGAAGCGCCAGCTGACAGGAACTGGCCCAGCATCTGAGACATGGCTTCGAACGGGTCGACGCCGTCTCCGAACGGGTTGTCTCCGAATGGACCGGGTGTGCTCACACCGGTCATCGTAGAGGCGCGTCAGCGCTGGGAGCAGTCGCCGTCGAGCTGCGGAATTCTCGTGGTCCCGAACTTCGCTGACTGGCCGCAGGGAGCGCACGTGGCAGTGATCATCATCAACGGGTTGGACACACCCATCGGGCGCGCCATCGCGTCGCGAGTGAGCCAGCGTGCTGGCGTCAGGGTCGTCAGTGACCCAGCGGGCGTGACCCCGGGGGAGCTTGTCACGGTGGTGTTGTTGTCACCGGGACATGGCCCCGATGTCGATGGCACCGCGCTCGGTGGTGTTGACGCCGAACAGGGCTCCGCTTGGTTGCGATCGCTCGCGGGTCTCGATGTCGACCATCTCATCGTTCTGTCCTCGGCCACCGTCTACGGCGCATGGTCGGACAATCCGGTGCCGCTCACCGAGGATGCGCCGGTGCGCCCGAATCCTGAGGCGGGCTTTGCGCGTGGACATCTGCAGCTGGAACGAGCGGCGCTCGGCTGGGCATCTACACACAACGAGCCCCCAGTGTCGATCCTTCGACCGACATTGGTGATTTCGCCGGAACGTGACGGCATCAGCTGGTTGGAGCGGTCCCTATGGCACACGCCGACCGCCAAGTTCGGAGACGCCGACCCCCACGGCCAGTTCCTGACCCGATCCGATCTCGTGGAGGCCATAGCGCACCTGATCGGCCATTCCGCCGGCGGCGTCTACAACGTCGCCCCGGATGGATGGCTCACGGTCGAACGACAGATCGAGTTGGCTGGCCGCGGTGGACGCATTCGTGTGTCGGAACGCCTCGCGCGACGAGTCGCGATCTTCCGTTGGGTGTTCCAGCTGACGTCGACGCCACCGGAGGTGCTTCCGTACACGATGCATTCGTGGGTCATCGCCAACGATCGTCTGACCTCGACGGGATGGCGGCCGTCGTCGACCAACGAGGAGGCGTTCGTGTCGGCCAGTCGCCCGGGCTGGTGGGCGTCGATGCACGGCCGACGTCGACAGGAGGTCGCGTTGGGTCTGTTGATCGGCGCACTCGGCGCGGCGATCGGCGTCGTCGTGATGATGGTTCGCCGTTCGAGGCGTAGCGCTCGTTGATCCTCAGGAATCGAGAGGGAGCGACATGACCATGATCTGATCGTTCCGCTCGATGGTCAGCGATACCGATCGTGCGCCCGCGGCGATTGCCAATGCCGACGACATGTCCGACAGCGATCGCGTGGCGATCCCGCCGACGCCCAGTATCCGGTCGCCCGAACTCAGCCCAGCATGTAGCGCAGCGCCTCCGGGCTGGACCGAGATGACGACAACGCTCCCGTTCCTGTCGCTAGCGATGAACCCGTGGGGAGCCTCACCGGTCGACATCGAATTCAACGTGGCTGTCGTCGCAACGAATGAGTCCACCCCGACAACCGTCCGTCGAGCGATGACTGGTGCGGCCTCATCGGAGTCGAGTTCCATTTGGCTCGTCGCCCACCACGCCGCGGTGACCGACGCGGTAGCGATTGTCACCCCGAGCAGGATCTTGCCCATCGGGCGCACGGATCTCGTCGGCGGCGCAGGTGTGGGTCGCTGTACTGCGGCGAGTTCGGACGGGTGACGCCAGAGGCGATCGTCGGGATGGATGGGCGAGCCGAAGTCTCCGGGCGAGGACATCGCGGGATCGTCGGGCTCGGTCACGTCGCCCACGGTACCTGTGGATCGATGGGCTGTGGGTGGCACCCCGGCGACGCTTTCGACCACGCGGCGCCGCGGTCGTGATCGTGCGATGGGTCCCGAGCGTCGGGAGTTCCCTACGATGGGTCCGTGTCCGATCTCCCAGCATTCGATCTGATCGAACTCCGCTCGTCGGTCGGTGACTCCTGGACTGGTCTCAGCTCCACAGCACTTCCGACAGCGGAGGCCGCCGCGTGGGCAACGGTGCCGAGCTGCGGGGCGGTGGTGTCGTTCGTCGGTACGGCGAGAGATCACGCTCCGGGACGTCCCGGCGTCGATCTTCTCACCTATGAGGCATACGAGGAGGCCGTGTTGGTGGCGCTGGAATCGCTCGATCAGGAGATCCGATCTCGGTGGCCCGAGGTGGTGAGAGTCGCCCTGTTGCATCGGGTCGGTGAACTTTTGGTCGGCGATGCTGCAGTAGTCGTGGTCGTGGCATCGCCACACCGTGATGCAGCGTTTGCCGCTGCCCGGTTCGGAATCGATGCGATGAAGGCGACGGTTCCTATCTGGAAACGCGAGCGATGGTCCGATGGTGAGAGCTGGGGGCTCGAAGCCCAACACCTCGAGGAGGTCTCGAATTTCGGTCGGGCGACGGGGTCCTCGGCATGACTGCCATCATCTTTTTGGGTGCGGCGATCGCGGCGAGCATCGTTGGTTCGGTGATCATCGCGATTCGCAATCGTCCGCGAACAGGGATGTACCAGAGCATCGACGATTTCACCGATCACCTTCGGGCGCTGGCTCCCGAGACGGACGACGAGGGGCACTGACCCATGGCACGCGACCTCGCCATCGATCTCGGAACGGCCAATACGTTGGTCTACGTCCGTGGCGAGGGCATCGTGTTGAACGAGCCGTCGGTCATCGCGTTGAACAGTCGAAACAAAGAAGTGCTCGCCATGGGACGCGACGCTTGGCAGATGATTGGTCGAACACCCGGCCATATCGTGGCGGTCCGTCCGCTCCGAAAGGGAGCCATCACCGACTTCGAGGTCACCCAGGAGATGATTCGACTCCTGCTGAAGCGGGTCGGTGTCAATCGTTTCAACCGACCTCGAGTGGTGATCTGTGTCCCCAGCGCCATCACTGCGGTCGAGCGGCGAGCGGTGATCGAAGCAACCAAACGCGCCGGTGCTGCTGACGCGCATCTCATCGAACAGCCCATGGCGGCGGCGATCGGTGCTGGCCTCGCCATCAACGAGCCCATCGCCAACATGGTGGTCGACATCGGAGGCGGCACGTCGGAGACGGCGTTGATCTCGCTGGGCGGGATCGTGGCGCTGGAGGCCGTCCGTGTCGGTTCGTTCGACATCGACGCGGCCATCATCAACAACATCCGTCGCGAACACGGGATCGCCATCGGGGAGCAGACCGCCGAGGAGATCAAGATCGCCATCGGCTCCGCACACGAGACGCCGGACGAATTCCGTGCCGAGGTCCGAGGTCGCGAGCTGCTGTCGGGGTTGCCTCGCGTCGTGGTGTTGACGCCCGAGGAGGTCCGAGGTGCCATCGCCGAGCCGGTGAACACGATGGTCGACTCGGTGTTGGCGTGTCTTGGCGAGGCGCCGCCTGAACTGGCTCAGGATCTGATTCTGCAGGGCATCCACTTGGTCGGGGGCGGCGCCATGCTGAAGGGCCTCGACGTCCGACTCGCCAAAGCCACGGGTGTCAATGTGCAACTCGTGCGCCAGCCGTTGGAGTCTGTGGTGTTGGGAGCGGGACGCGTCGTCGAGTCATACGAGTCGTTGCGCGTGATGTTCATGGACACGCGACGCTGACCCTCGCCACGGTTCGGCTGCGACCATCGCTGAACGAAGATCCCATTCACCGGGGTACGAGGTTGGGTAGCCTCGCTTGCCCAAGGGGATCATCTCCACGGAAGTCAGAGGGAAGGGGGGCGCAGCGTGGCACTGCTCGAGGTACGTGACATCGGCGTCCGCTTCGGTGGTGTGGTTGCGCTCGATGGGCTGACCTTTGACATCAACGAGTCGAGCATCTGTGCACTCATCGGACCGAACGGTGCCGGAAAGACCACGCTGTTCAATGTCGTCTCCCGCCTGTACGAGGCCAATCAGGGGACGATCACGTTCAACGGCTCCTCGTTGCTGGCCGTTCCTCCTCACCGAATCGCGGCAGCCGGCATCACCCGCACGTTCCAGAACCTCGCACTCGTCGAGGGATTGACGGTGGTCGACAACGTCGTTCTCGGTGCCTACAGCGCGACCCGAGGTGGGTTCCTGACGGGCGCTCTCGGGCTCCCCAACCGAACCCAACGCGAGGCCGTGACCAGAGCTCGCGAGATCCTTGACGAACTCGGGATGAGCGCCTTCACCGACCGGCCGTGTCGGGGGCTTCCCTATGGCACGCTCAAGCGAATCGAGTTGGCACGGGCCCTCATGAGTGGGCCGAAGCTGCTGATGTTGGACGAACCGGCGAGCGGGCTCACTCACGGCGAAGTCGACGAACTGGGCGCCACCATCCAGATGATCCGCGACAACTATCAACTGACGGTGCTGCTCGTCGAGCACCACATGACGATGGTGATGGCGATCTCCGATGACATCGTGGTCATGGAATTCGGGAGCAAGATTGCCGAGGGGACTCCAGCCGAGGTCCGGGCGAACCCCCGTGTGATCGAGGCGTATCTGGGAGGTGCCGCGTGACGCTGCTGTCGGCATCGATCCAACGATGTGGCTACGGCCCGGTCAACGTGTTGTCGAACGTCAACGTTGTCGTGGACGCGGGCGAGGCGGTGGTGGTGCTCGGGGCCAACGGTGCTGGCAAGACCACCCTGCTGCGGGCGCTGTCCGGGATGATCCCGTTCACCGGCAAGATCAACTTCGGTGGAGTGGCTCGCTCGAAGGTTGCACCGGACGCCATGGTGCGTGCTGGGATGGCACACGTGCCTCAAGGGCGCGGGACCATCACCAATCTGACGGTCGAGGAGAACCTTCGAGTGGGTGCGTACACCCGGCGTGACGGCGACGTCGCTGCCGATATCGAGCGTTGGTACGAGATGTTCCCTCGCCTCGGCGAGCGCCGCACGCAGCAGGCGGGCTCGATGAGCGGCGGCGAGCAACAGATGCTGGCGATCGCGCGGGCCTTCATGTCGCGTCCGTCGTTGGTGCTCCTCGACGAACCCTCGCTGGGGTTGGCGCCGCTCGTCACCCGAGAGGTGTTCGACCGGGTCGCCGAACTGGTCCGAACGACCGGGACAGCGGTGCTGGTCGTGGAACAGAACGCCAACTTGGCGTTGCAGTTCGTCGGGCGCGGCTACGTGCTCGAATCCGGTGAGATCGTGACGGCCGGCACTGCTTCGGAGCTCCAGGCGGATACGTCGATCCGCGAGGCGTACCTGGGTGGCCCGGCGGAGGCGACCTCATGAGCGCCTTCTTCCAGTACTGCGTCATCGGGCTCTCGAACGGCGCGGTCTATGCGATGGTGGCCATGAGCCTCGTCATCATCTACCGAGCCACGGGGCTGTTGAACTTCGCCCAGGGTGAGACATCGCTCATCGCCACCTTCGTCGTCTGGGAGGCTCACGAGCGTGGCGTGCCCCTGCCGTTGGGGTTGCTCATTGGCATGGTTGCGGGCTTCCTGCTCGGCGCGCTCTTGCAACGAGTGGCCGTCCAACCTGCGGGCGATCCCGCCACCGCGCCGCTGCAGCTGGTGATCGTGACCATTGGCTTGTTGCTCGTTCTGAACAACGCCGCCGGGCTGATCTGGGGCAACGAGTCGAATGTCTTCGACCCGATGTTCGGACCGTCGAGTTTCAGCATCGGGGGCGTCACGATTGGGGCACAGCAGATCGGCACGGTGGCGGTGCTCTTTGCTGAGGCGCTGGCGTTGGTTGCCGTGTTCCGTTTCACGAAGATCGGTCTCGCCATGCGGTCGGTGGCCTCCAACGCGGAGTCCTCAGGTCTCTCTGGTATCCCAGTGTCGCGAATACTTGTGATCAGTTGGGGCATCGCTGGCGGCATCGGCGCGATCGCCGGAACCTTCGCGGCACCGAATCTGGGGATGGATGCCACGTTGTTCCTGAAGATCCTGGTGCTGTCCTTCGCGGCGATGACCATCGGTGGGTTCGACTCGCTCCTCGGTGCGATCGTCGGCGGCTTGGTCGTCGGGTTGATCACCGACGTCCTGCCTCGATACGTCGACTGGCTCAAGGAGATGCCCCTTGCCCCGGCGGTGCTGCTCATCCTGGCGGTGTTGTTGGTTCGGCCGCAGGGACTGTTCGGCTCGCAGCAGGTGCGCCGCGTATGAATCCCGCGATGTCATCGCCGTGGTCGCGTCGAGGGGTATGGCTGCTGGCGCTGGTCGTGCTGGGGCTGTTCCCAGTGCTGTTCGAATCGGGCACCGAGCAACTCACCCGCTGGATCCCGCTCGTCGTCGCCGGGATCGGGCTGAACTTGCTCACCGGGTTCAACGGCCAGGTCTCCATCGGCCACGGAGCCTTCTTCGGTCTCGGTGCCTATGCCTGCGGTATCTGGGTCAACGATCACGACGGCCAGTTCCTCATGGGGTTCATCGTGGCGATCGTGCTGTGCTTCTTCGCCGGCGGGATCGTCGGGTTGCCAGCGCTCCGCATCCGAGGTCTGGCGCTGGCGCTCATGACGATCGCCGTGGGCACGCTGTTCCCCGACATCATCCGCCAATTCGAAGGGCTCACCGGCGGATCGAGCGGGCTTGGCATCCAAACGCTGAAGCTGAACGGACGCGGCAGGCTGCAGGACCGCACGACGGAATGGCTCGCCCCCGGTTGGTCGGGCTTCAGTTCCGACCAGTGGCGCTTTTACGTCTTCGCGATCATCGCCGCGATCTGTGTTGCCATGACGGCGGCGTTGATCAGGTCGCGTACGGGTCGGGCGCTGATTGCGATTCGCGACAACGAAGTCGCTGCGGAGACGAACGGCATCGCCGTCGATCGGCTCAAGGTGATCACCTTCGGGCTGTCGGCCGCCTTGGCGGGTATCGGCGGCGCCATGTTTGCATTGATCGACTTCAACCTGACACCCGACTCGTTCAACCTCAACTTTTCCCTCAACCTCCTGGTCATCGTGGTCATCGGTGGATCGGGAACGATCCTTGGACCCGTGGTGGGTGCGTTGTCCGTCGGCTTGTTCAACGACGTGATCGTCAAGCGGGTCCTTCCGAACGACTTGGGTCTTGTGGGCCCTGTCATCTTGGGTGTTGTCCTCGTGCTCTCCATGCAATTCTCGCCCGGCGGAACGGTCGGATCGATCAAGCATGTAGTCGAGGAGCGACAACTCAAACGTCGCACGGCCCTGCCCCCGACACCCTGACCCGACCGGTCGACCGAATTCCAACCACCGATGTACCTACCACCGATATCCAACCAAGAAGGAGCACCAACATGCGCCGATCAATGAGCGGACGACTTCTCGTCGTTGCGCTGACCACCCTGCTCATCGCTGCCGGTTGCGGCAAGGATGAGGCAAAGTCCGACAGCTCGGCGACCACCGTCGCCGATGGGTCGACGCCGCCCGCCACCGCTGAGTCCTTCGTGGATCCCACGAAGGACTGCTTGGCTGACTTCAACCCCACCGCTGGCATCGAGGGCGACACCATCAAGGTCGGAACGATCGGTCCCAAGACCGGCGCCATCACGGTCACGATCTACGACCGGGTCACGAAGGGGCTCAAGGCCTACTTCAAGCACGTCAACGACACCGGCGGCGTGAAGGCCGGCGACGGAAAGACCTACAAGCTCGAGCTCGAAGAGGGCGACGACTCCTACGACGCCAACAAGACCCCGGCAGTCGCCAAGGATCTGGTGGAGAGCAAGAAGGTCTTCGCGATGGTCGGTTCCATCGGCACCGAGACGAACCTGGCCGTCCGCAGCTATTTGAACGAGCAGTGCGTGCCGTCAGTCGCCCTGGGCACCGGCTCACCGGAGTGGGGCAAGAATGCCGACTCCCGCTGGTACATCGGCGGCCTGCCGTCGTATGCCACCGAAGCCGTTCGGTTCCTGGACTATTACAAGACCGTGAAGCCCGACGCCAAGATCGCGTTGCTCTACCAGAGCGACGACTTCGGCAAGTCGTACCAGACGGCCATCAAGCAGTTCATCACGGACAATGGCGGCACGATGTCGCTCGCCGCCGAGGCATCATTCGATCCCAAGAGTGGGCAGACCACCCAGGCATCGGTCACCGAGTTGGCGCAGTCCAAGGCCGATCTCCTGTTCGTCGGTCTCTCCGGCAGCTCGTGCGCCGGCTCCTTGCCCTTTGTGCCAGCGGATTGGACACCGGATCGGTACCTCTCGATCACATGTTCAGGCAAGCTCGCGCTGAGCTTCGGCAAGGACAAGGTGGAAGGCATTTACACCAGTCAGGCAACGCTTGATCCGGGCAGTGCCTCTGACGCCACCGATCCTGCCATGGTCGCCTACCTCGCCGACGCGGTGGCAGCCGGAATCTCCGCGGAGGACGTGTCCGACGGCGTGCACGCCGCCGGTTGGGGCTTCGGTTCTATTTTCGTGCGGGCCCTGGAGAAGAGCCCGGAGATGACCCGCGATTCGGTCATGAACACGTTGTGGTCCTTGCAGGACGAGCAGATCGGTCTCATCCGGCCCGGCAACACCGTCAACACGGACAACGACAAGGACCCGTGGCTGATCGAGGGGTTGCGAATCGTCCAGCGTGCCGGCACCGACTGGACCGAAGTTGCGCCCCTGCTCGCCTACGAGGGCAAGTCGAACGGCTTCGCTGGGAACTGACGCCTGGTGCTGATGTTCGAGAAGTGACACAACGAGCGGCTCGGTCGCTAGGTTGCGGGGGTCGGCCGATGTGGCCGGCCCCCGACGTCGTTCCGCCCACATCCATGTGCCTGACGACGCTGTGCCCGATGATTGCCTGGTGGTGGGTCCTGTGAATGGTTCGCTCGCACCGTTGACTGAAGTTCAACGGGCGTTTCTCGAGGATCCGGGGCCGACTCCGGTGATCGGCATCGACCTTGCCGTGGTGCGCGAACGCTATCGAGGGCTCCATGCGGCGCTTCCTGGCGTCGACCTGTTCTATGCGGTGAAGGCGAACCCCGGGGCGGAGATCATCGCGACGCTCTGGGACGAAGGCTGTTCGTTCGATGTCGCGTCGCATGGCGAGATCGAGCTGTGTCGTTCGGTCGGCGTGACAGCTGACTCGATGTCGTTCGGCAACACGATCAAGCCACGGAGTGCCATTGCCGAAGCTCATCGCTCCGGCATCGAGCTGTATTCGTTCGACTCGGCCGCCGAGCTGTCGAAACTGACCGCCGTTGCACCCGGGTCGGTCGCCATGTGTCGGCTACTGAGCGATGGCGAGGGCGCAGCGTGGCCGTTGTCGCGCAAGTTCGGATGCAATCCGCACATGGCGGGCGAGCTGCTGGCAGCGGCCGCCGATGCGGGGCATCGATGCGGCATCGCGTTCCATGTGGGCTCCCAGCAGTTTGACCCGGGGGCCTGGGACACGGCGCTGACCCATGTGGCAGAAGTGGCTGAGTTCCTCGAACGATTCGGACATCACCTCGACATCGTGAACCTCGGCGGTGGGTTTCCGTCGAGGTACGGCCACGACGTCATCATGCCGATCGACGAATACGGCGCGGTCATTCTCGAATCGGTCGAGCATCGAATCGGCGGACTCGGGGCGAGGCTCTTGGCGGAGCCGGGGCGACATCTGGTGGCCGAGGCGGGGGTCCTGGCGGCGGAGGTCCTGCTCGTGTCCCGCAAGACTGCTGACGATCCGTTGCGTTGGGTCTACATCGACGTGGGTGTGTTCACGGGGCTGATCGAGACCATCGACGAGACGATCCGCTATCCGATCCTGACCTCGCGTGATGACGACGGAGTGGAACTCGGGCCGTGTGTGCTCGCCGGTCCGACGTGCGACAGCCTGGACGTCATGACCCAGCGAACCTCGGTCGATCTGCCCGTCGACCTCGGCGAGGGAGACCGTCTGTCGCTGCTCTCTGCGGGGTCGTATACGACGAGCTATTCGTCAGTGGACTTCAACGGGTTCCCGCCCCTGCGCCAAGTGATCCTCCCGACCTCAGTCAGTTCGTGACATCGGTCGACTCTGATTCGGTCGACTCTGATTCGGTCGGGCCTGATTCGTCCGAGCCGATGTCGTGGCCCTCGCTGATGGCCAAGAGGTCCTCCGCTGACTGGCGGACCTGGAGATCACGGTCGCTGGTCATCCGACGGAGCATGTCGGTGACCTCAGGGGTGTCGTAGTTGGCCAGCGCCAGCACCGCCCGACGTCGAACGGTTGCCTTGTCCTCGCATCCACGAAGCACACCCTGCAACCCCTCGGGTACTCCGAGCGACCCCAACGCCGCCACTGCGGCTTCCCGACAGAGCGAGTCCTGGTGTGTCTCGATGACGAGTGCGAGCTGCGTGATCAGCGTCGGATCGGCGGGTTCGATCTCGCCAGCGGCGAAACACGCTGCTTCCACGACGCGGTCGTCGAGGTCGCTCAGCGCCTCGAGGAGAGCAGCTGAGCTGATCACCCCGAGCTGTGGTGCGGCGAGCACACCTCGTCGACGCACGATCGGGTCGACATCAGCCATCGCGGCAGTCCACGCCCTACTGACCTCGTCGTCGGGGATCGAGGTGGACCGCACCAGCGCCCCGAGCGCCGCAGCGCGGACGTTGGCGTCGACATCGCCGAGGCCGGCAACGATGCCAGCGGGGTCGTTCCGGTATCCAGCAATGACCACTGCAGTCATTCGATCGAGCGCGGGTGATGGTGCGTCGTCGGCTGTGGGGAACTGGATGTCAGGATCAGGTCGCATCGGTGAGCCGAGAGCGTAGACTGCCCCTGCTTCCAACGAGGAGGACGCGTCTTGTCACACATGGTGATTTTCCAGACCCCTGACGGGAACCCTGGCTACAACCAATTCGAATCGCTCGAGGAGGCTGTCCGTTTCGTCGAGACCCTTCGCAACGACCAAGGCGTCGAGACGGCTCGCATGTTCGCGCTCGAAGAGGTGAAGTTCGACTTCAAGCCGTACTTCCGCGTCGAGATCGATCCGCCGATGATCGCTGCCGCGTCCGCTCCGCCGGCAGCGGTGAGCCCGTTGAGTTTCACTTCCGAATCGACATTCTCGTCGGAGCCTTCGAGGTTCCAGGATGCCCCGCCTCCGCCGTCGTTCGAGCCGGCGCTCGACGTTCCTGCCATGGCCGACATTCCGTCGCCGATGGGAACAGAGCAGCACGTCAGCTCGGTTCCACCGCCGACGTTCATGGCCCCGGCCACGCCAACGACCGAGGACTCGAACGGATCGAACCGACGAGGGCTGTTCGGTCGCTGATTCGGGCGATGCTGTCGACGCTTCAGCGCTGGAGCGCCAAGCCGATCGCGAACACTGCGCCACCGACCACGATCGCTAGTGCTGCGGCGATTCCGGCGCACAAGGCCAGCAGGCCGACGATCCCTCGCAGCCGAACCGCGACCGACACGCGGGGCGACGCAACCGTCGAGGGGCGTCGCTGGGCGGTTTGGTTCGACCGAGCCAGGCGCGGGTCAGATGTCCGAGCGCCGTCGGTACGGACGGGAACGGGCGCAGGGTGCTGACGTTGGCCGAACAGCATCGGTCCCATCACGGCCACCCCGACCACGACGATGCCAAGACCGATGATCATGGAAACTGACGACACGCCCTCCACGATACCTCCCGATCCGCCGAGACAGCGCCGGCGGCGCTGGCCGTGGGTCATGGGTGGACTGACGGTCGCCGCCATCATCGGGTCGTTCTTCATTCCGGTCCCGTATCTGTTGTTCGCTCCCGGGAGCGCCCGATCGGTCAGCGACCGCATCACCATCGGCGACGGCAAAGGATTCGACGACTCCGGCGAGGTGCTGTTCCTCACGGTGTCGGAACAGGAAGCGACCGTGGCTACGGCGGTGTGGGCCTGGGTTGACGACACCGTCGATTCCGTTCCGATCGAGGATGTGCGGACAGGAACCGCCGAGGAGGATCGGGTCGAGAACCAGGCCAGGATGGACGAATCGAAATTCGTTGCGACGTCGTTGGCGTTGAGCAAGGTGGGCTACGAGGTGAAGGAGACCGGTACGGGCGCCTTCGTCGACCGGCTCCTCGACGGGTTCCCGGCGAAGGAACTCATCCGACAAGGCGAGGTCATCACGGCGGTCGACGGCGCTGCGGTAGCGGTGTCGTCGGACCTCCGCTCGGCGCTCGCTGGCCGACCGGTCGGGACCGAGGTCGAGCTGACGTTACGCGAGCCAGACGGAACCGTGCGCACACAGCAGGTGATGTTGGGGATGAATCCGGAGGACACGAGCCGAGGATTCCTCGGTCTGGTGTCACAGACCGCAGACCGCGACCTGGTGTTACCGTTTCCCATCGAGTTCGAGACCGGGCGGGTCACGGGCCCCTCAGCCGGGTTGGCCTTCACCCTGGGTCTCGTCGATCGGCTGACCGATGGCGACCTGACGAGCGGCCGGGTCACTGCGGTGACCGGAACGATCGACGCTGCGGGCAACGTGGGCCCGATTGGGGGAATCGCCCAGAAGGCGGTCGCTGCGCTCGATGCTCAGGCGACACTGATGTTGTATCCAGCCGCCACCAGCGCCGAGGACGTGGTGCGGGTCAGGGGCATCGTCGGCGATCGCATCGAGTTGCACGCGGTGGCGACGCTCGACGAAGCACTAGCGGTCCTGGCGCCCAACGGACTGCCCACGGCGCGGAAGTAGCGACAAGGCTCCACCACCCGATGGGCAGTCGGGCGTAGCGTCTGTCGAATGGCACCCGTCCCGACGTCACTCGAATCCGCTGACCCCGAGGACCTCGGGCGGCGGGAGTTCACCAAGGCCCGCAAGGGCTGGGACATCCTCGAGGTCCGGGCTCACGTGTTGGCCATGGCGAGCGAGATCAAGCGCCTGCGCGGGCTCGAGTCTGACCTCGGCGCACGGGTGAGGACGCTCGAGACCTCGCTTCGAGATCAGGCCGATCTCGATGAGTCGAAGCTGACGCAGATGGTTGGTGAAGAGACCGCCCGGGTGCTCGAAGCCGCACGAACAGCAGCGACCGAGATCCGTCAAAAGGCCGAGGATGCCGCCGCGCGACTGGTCCGGGAGGCGCAGGAACGGGCGGGCGAACTCACGAAGGAAGCCACCGAAACGCGTGACCGATCGGTGCGAGATGCCGACGAGCTGGCGGAACGGGCGCGGACCACGTCCGACGAGCTGGTCGCGGCCGCCAAGGTCGAGGCAGTGCTGCTCCGCGAGACGGCCGAATCCGAGACCCGAGAGCTCCGAGAGGCGGCGACGGAAATCCTGGCAGCGCGGACGACCGAAGCCGAGGCCGCGGCGACGGCGATCCGAGTTGAGGCCGAGGCGGTACTCGAGCAGGCGAAAACCGACGCAGACGAGGCACGTGAGGCCGCCGAGGTGTTCGCCGTGAATCGCAAGGCGCTCGCCGAGTCCGACGCCGAATCGATCGTCACCGCCGCCCGGGACCAGAGTCGGGACATGTTGGCTGAGACCAAGGTCGCCCGAGAGCGCATGTTGGCGGACCTGTCCGAACGCCGTCACGCCGCCCGTCAGCAACTCGAAAGCCTCCGAGCTGCTCGTGAACGCATGCTCGAGTCGTTCGCCGCGGCCCGGGAGGCATTCGACCGGTCGGACGATCATCTCGTCGAGGCGCTGCCGCACGCACGCCAGGCTGCCGAGGATGCGGCAGCGGCCGTCGTGCTCGATCTCGACGCCGCGGCGTTGATTGGCGAGCTGGGCCTGTCCGATCCGATCCTGGACGAGCCCGAGGGTGCCGATACTGCTGACAGTGCCGGGGCGGTCGGGGATGCCCCAGGTGCTCCCATGCGTGAAGGGGCATCGTCGGCCGATCAGGTCACATCAGCCATCGAGCCCCGTGCTGTGGAAAACGATGGCGTACCCTCCGACGAGCCCTCGGAGATCGACGAGGAAGATCCAGCGGACGCCGGTGCAGAGGGCGACGAGGGAAGCCACCTCCGCTTGGTGTCATCGGGGCCGGGGCTCGCTGCCGTCGATGACCTCGATGACGATGACCACGATGACGATGACCACGACTCGATCAACGACGCGTCGGTGGATCCTGATTCTGGAGCAGCCGACGCTATTTTTGCTCGACTTCGAGCCGACGTTGCTCCCGTTCAAGATTCCTCGTCGGACGCTCCCGCCATGCTCGAGGTTGCCACCCTCGGGTCGGCCAGCGCCGACGCCGATTCGTCCGCCAAGGCCAGCGCGACCACGATCGAGGTCGATACGCCCGCCGAGGAATCATCGACGGCGGTCATCATCGACCTGGTGGCACCCTCGGGTCTGCTCGATGATCGCGATGCTGCGCTCGGGACCACCGAGCGAACCCTGGGTCGTCGGCTCAAACGGGCGATCTCGGACCACGAGAACGTCGTGCTCGATCGCATCCGTCGGCACCGAAAGGGTCCATTGGAGCTGTCGTTGCTCGGCGAGGCCGACGACCTGGTGCTGGCTGTTGCGGTGGCCGCGCTCGACGACGTGACCGAGGCGGTCAGCGCCGGTTCGACGTTCTTGGATGATGACGGTCACGGCGGGGCCGTCCAGTCGGCGGAAATCGCAGAGGAGCTCACGGCATCGCTGGGTTCAACCACGGTCGAACCTCTGTTGGGCAGACTCGGCGATGCCATCTCGGCGCACGACACCGGCTCCGGATCCGATGATCTCATCGCCGTCTGCCGGTCGATCTATCGCGAGGCCAAGGGCGATTCGATCGTCGCCATCGCCGGTGACCTGGTGACGACAGCGTTCAATCGGGGCATTCTCGAATCCGCTCAGCCGGGGGTACGCCACTGCTGGCTGGTGGACAACGGTGGCTTGCCGTGCCCGGACGCCGAGGACAACTCGTTGTCGGATCCAGTGGTGGCTGGCGAGGAGTTCCCGACCGGCCATGTGTCCCCAGCCGCCCATCCCGGGTGTCGATGCCTTCTGGCCCCGCCGCCTCACTAGGCTCTTGATCAATGCGATACCCCGACGACATGGTCGCCCCACGACGAAGAAATGGTGGGCTCTCTCCCCGGGCACGAGTGATCATCATCTCGGTGATGGTTGCGCTGCTGGTGCTGGCGCTCTCGGCTCGCGCCATTGCGGGCTTCTACACCGATTTCCTCTGGTACGACTCGGTTGGCAACACCGACATCTGGAGGACGCGTCTCCTGACGCAGTTCGGGCTTGCCGGCACGTTCACCCTCGTTTTCACGTTGTTGTGTGCCGGGAGCCTGTTGATCACCGAGAGGGTGGCATCGCTGCCCAGCTCCGGCCCCGAGGACGAGCTACTGAAGCGGTACCGAGAGCTGTTCGGCAAGCGTCGCCGGCTGATCCGTCTGGGAACGTCGTTGGCGTTCGGGCTCGTGGCGGGTGTCGGTGCGTCGGGACAGTGGGATTCGTGGCTGTTGTACCGAAATGGCGGATCCTTCGGCGTGAAGGACCCGGTGCACAGTGCTGATGTCGGTTTCTACGTGTTCAAGTTGCCGTTCCTCCAATACGTGTCGGACTGGTTGTTCGCCAGCTTGGTGATCATCACCCTGGTCACCGCGACGTCGCACTATCTGAACGGGGGAATTCGACTGCAGTCCACCGGCCAGCGAGTGTCGTCGCAGGTCAAGGCGCATCTGTCGGTGCTGATGGCACTCATCGCCCTGGTCAAAGCTGGCGACTACCTCTTGGCGCGCTACCAGCTCCTGATGAGTGATCGAGGCTACGTCGAGGGCGCCACCTACACCGACATTCGAGCGGCGATGCCCGCTTTGGCACTCCTGATGTTGATCTCGGTGCTCTGCGCCGTGTTGTTCATCATCAACATTCGCCGCCGTGGGTGGGCGTTGCCGATCGTAGCCATCGGTCTGTGGTTGCTGGTCGCTCTGACGGCGGGCCAGCTCTACCCCTGGTTCATCCAGACGTTCCAGGTCGCTCGTAAGGAATCGTCGCGGGAGGCGCCGTACATCACCCGCAACATCGAGGCGACGCGAGTTGCGCTCGGGCTCGACAAGGTCGTCGAGAAGAACTTCGACTACACGAAAGACCCATCCGACGCCGTCGTGTCCGACAACGCAGCAACGGTGTCCAACATCCGGTTACTGGATCCAGCAGTTATCACCTCGACCTTCCAACGACTCGAGTCGCAGCTCCCGTACTTCCAGTTCAGCGACATCGACGTGGACCGCTATCCCATTGGGGAGAACAATGCGCCGACTCAGGTCGTGATTGCGGCCCGCGACCTGAACCCCGACCAGATCCCGCAGAAGAGTTGGGAGAACCGTCACCTGGTCTATACCCACGGCTATGGCGCAGCGCTCGCTCCCGCGAACGAGGTCAGCAACAAGGGTCGACCTGTTTTCAAGGTCCGGGGAGTCCCGGTGCAGGTCGATCCGGCCATCTCCGAAAAGGTGAAACTCGACCGTCCCGAGATCTACTTCGGTGAGGGACTCGATGGACCGACCGAGGATGGCTACGCCATTGTCGGAACGTCGCGCCCCGAGCAGAGCGGCGACGCCCAGACGTCCTACGTCGGCAAGGGCGGCGTGCCCATCGACGGGTTCCTTCGCCGGGCAGCGTTCTTCTTGCGCTTCGGCGATCTCGAAACGTTGACCTCGGAGTTCCTGACCTCGAGCTCCCGAGTGCTGTACGCCCGTGATGTTCGAACGCGGGCGGAGCGGGTGGCGCCGTTCCTCAAGTTCGACGCCGATCCCTACCCGGTCATCAGCGGCGGACGCATCAAATACGTGCTCGATGCCTACACGTCGTCGGCGACGTACCCCTACGCCCAACAGGTCGACACGACGGTTCTCGACGGCAAGTCAGGCCTCTATGGCGTGCCACTCAACTACGTGCGGAACTCGGTGAAGGCCGTGGTCGATGCCTACGACGGAACAGTCGACCTGTACCTGACCGATGAGCTCTACGGCGGCCAGGATCCCATCATTCGAGGCTACGCGGCGGCGTTCCCGAACATGTTCAAGCCGTTCTCCGAGATGGACCCGACGGTGAAGGACCACCTCCGCTACCCGGAGGACCTCTTCCGCATCCAGACGTCGATGTGGGGTCGCTATCACATCGATGCGGCAGCCGACTTCTACGAGCAGAGCGACCGCTGGGCCGTTGCCCAGGATCCCGGGCGTGACATCAACGCTGCCTCCAGCGCGCAGGGCGCCCGTCGTGACCGCATCTCGCCGTACTACCAACTCATGCGACTCCCCGACGCCGAGAGCCAGGACTTCCTGTTGTTCCGGCCCTTCGTTCCCTACAGCGATGACGACAAGAAGCAGCAGCTCACGTCGTTCATGGTCGGCAAGAGTGACCAGTCCAACTACGGCCAGCTCGAGCTCTACACGATGACCAAGAATGCGGGAGCAGACCGCGAAGAACGCAATCGAGAAGTCGACGGCCCGTTGATCGTCAGCGGGAACATCCTGTCCGACTCTGTGGTCTCCAAACAGATCTCGCTGCTCGACAGCACGGGGTCGCGCCTCGAGTTCGGCAACCTGCTCATCATCCCGATCGGCACGTCGTTGCTCTACGTCCGGCCCTACTACGTGCGGGCTGAGGGCGCCGATGGGTTCCCTGAGCTTCGCCAAGTGGTTGCCACCGTCGGCGACAAGATCGTCGCGGGTGACAGCCTGGCCAACGCGCTGAAACAGCTCTTCCCGACCGCGCAGATCAAGACTGGCGAGGGGGTTCCGGAACCACCGACGACGACACCCGGGGAGACGCCGACCCCGCCGACCGCCGATGACCCCACCGCGCTCCTGGCGAGGGCGGTAGCCCTCTTCGATCAGGCCGACGCCGCACTGAAGGCCGGCGGAAGTTCGAGCCTCGCCGACTACCAAGCGAAGGTGTCCGAAGCACAGGACCTGATCCGCCAGGCCAGCGATCTCATTGCGGGTGGGGCGACGTTCGCGACGCCGTCCACCACAACACCTGCCACCACGATTCCGGGGATCGACCCGCCAGCCACGACAGGGGCGCCAGCTTCGACGACCCCCACCACCACCATCGCGCCGTCGACGGTCCCGCCGACGTCGGCTGGTCCCTGAGAATCGTCACGGATCACGGTTGAGAGCTGACGCTGCTCGGCAACTACCTTGGCGAGGTGCTCGCCCTTCTGCCTGACTGGCTTGATCCCGTCAACATCATCCAGGACCACGGTCAGCTGTCCACCGTCTTGGTGCTGCTGATCATCTTCGCCGAGTGCGGCCTGCTGATCGGCTTCTTCCTGCCTGGCGATTCGCTGCTGTTCCTAGCGGGGTTCTTCTCCGCCAAGGGGGACCTGTGGCCGTGGTACTTCTTGTTGCCGGCACTGTTCGTCGCGGCGTTCGCCGGGGATCAGCTCGGCTATCAGATCGGACGCAAGTTCGGCCCAGCGCTGTTCGACAAACCGAACAGCCGGTTCTTCAAACAGTCCTACGTGAAGAAGGCGCACGACTACTTCGAGGAGCGCGGTCAGGCCGCCATCGTGATCGGTCGATTCGTGCCGGTCGTGCGGACGTTCCTCCCGGTCGTCGTGGGTGTCAGCGGCTACGAGTACAAGAAGTTTCTGCCAGCCAACCTCCTGGGAGCGCTGTTGTGGGCGGTCGGCGTGACGACGGTGGGAATGCTGGTGCAGATGGCTGTGGGGGCGACGGTCGACATCGACAAGTACCTCTATCCCGTGGTCGGCGTGGTCGTCCTGATCTCGCTCATCCCGGTTTTCGTCGAGATCGCCCGGTCGAGGCGAACTCCGACGGAGGCCGCCGAATCTGAGTGGTAGATCCCGTTTCGCTGGTTGACGGGCTCGAAAGTTGACGAATGCGCTCCCCATCGATTGAGCTAGCGCAGTTCGATCCGCCCTCGGGGGGCACGGACCGACAACCGTCGACCTGGGAGTCATCGCGCGTGCGCTGATCCCCGGAACCAGAAAGGTCACACATGCAACCGATCTTCGCCGAGGGTGGCTACCAGCTGTTCAAGTTCGGCAGCTCCGAATGGGCGGTGCTCTACTTCTGCATCGGTACCGCCATCGTGGCGCTCATTGCTGGCTTCGTGATGATGAAGGGGGTGCTCGCAAAAGAGACCGGCACCACCGAGATGGGCGAGATCGCCACATCCATCCAAGAGGGTGCCATGGCTTACATCATCCGACAGTTCCGGACGATCGGCGTGATTGTGGTCCCGTTGGCCGTCGTCGTGTTCCTGACCTCGAAGGCGGTTGTCGCACCGCCTGAGGCTGGGCCGAATCCTGCCAACACCCTCTCGTTCGTTCAGTCGGGAGCTTTCCGCACCGGGGCGTTCATCGTCGGCGCCGTGACCTCCGGCTTCATCGGGTTCCTGGGCATGTGGCTCTCGACTCGGGCCAACATCCGGACCGCGGCGGCGGCCAAGACCGGGTCGATGGATGCAGCGATGCAGGTCGCCTTTCGCGCCGGTGGCACGATTGGCATGTTCACCGCTGGCTTGGGGCTGCTGGGCGCCACCGCCATCGTCATGATCTTCAAGAACTCGGCGTCGGCCATTCTCATCGGGTTCGGGTTCGGCGGGTCGCTGCTGGCGCTGTTCCTCCGAGTCGGTGGCGGCATCTTCACCAAGGCGGCCGACGTCGGCGCCGACCTCGTCGGCAAGGTCGAAGCCGGTATTCCCGAGGACGACCCCCGCAATCCGGCCACCATTGCCGACAACGTGGGCGACAACGTGGGCGACTGCGCCGGTATGGCAGCCGACCTCTTCGAGAGTTTCGGCGTGACGTTGGTCGCCTCGATCATCCTTGGAGTCTCGGCCTTCCGGTCCATCGGGCTGTCGGAAGAAGACGCGGCGCGCGGCCTCATCTTTCCGCTCGGCGTCATGGGCGTCGGCATCTTGGCGTCGCTCGTGTCGATCTTCGTCGTCAAGGCTCGCGCTGGCGAGACCGACGCTCTCAAGCCCATCAACCGCGGGCTCCTCTCGGCGTCGATCATCGCGATCGGCGGGGCGGCAGTGCTGGCCTTCGGCTATGTCGGCAACTTCTCCGACAAGAACGTCCAGGTCAGCAATGTCGGCATGCGCATGTTCTTCGCCATCGTGGCCGGCGTGATTCTCGGCCAGGTCGCCAGCCGAGTCACGCAGTACTACACGTCCAGCCAGTTCAAGCCGGTCAAGGACATTGCTGCTGCGGGGGAAACCGGCCCGGCGACTGTGGTGTTGTCGGGCATCAGCTCGGGCCTCGAGTCCGCTGTGTGGGCGGTCGTCGCCGTAGGTGGCGCCATCTTGGTGGCTGTCGGCCTCGGCGGAATCGCCCATCCGCTGTTCGGCTTGTACTTGGTGGCGCTGACCGGCATCGGCATGTTGTCGACCACCGCCATCGTCGTCGCCGAGGACACCTTCGGCCCCATTGCCGACAACGCCCAGGGCATCGCGGAGATGGCCGGTGTGCTGAGCGGTGACACCGAGAAGATCCTCGATGGGCTCGACACGGTGGGCAACACCACCAAGGCTGTGACCAAGGGCTTCGCCATTGGGTCGGCGGTCATCGCCGCCGTGGCGCTGTTCGCCACATATCGCGAAACCATCGCCGACAGCATCGGTCAAAAGTTCGAGGACATCGCGTTGAACATCGCCGACCCGAAGGTGTTCGTGGCGGCACTGATTGCGGGAGCGGTCGTGTACCTGTTCAGCTCGCTCGCCATCCTGGCGGTGAGCCGCACCGCCGGCACGGTGGTGCAGGAGGTCCGTCGCCAGTTCGCCGACGGCAAGATCATGTCGGGGGAGAAGCGTCCCGACTACGGTCCGGTGGTCGACATCTGCACGACCGCCGCCCTGCGCGAACTCGCCACCCCAGCTTTGTTGGCAGTGTTGGTCCCGGTCATCGTCGGGTTCGCCATGGGCCCCTACGCCCTCGGTGGCTATTTGGCCTCGGCGATCGTGGTGGGTGCGCTCATGGCGAACTTCTTGTCCAATGCGGGTGGAGCGTGGGACAACGCCAAGAAGTACATCGAAGAGGGCAACTACGGCGGCAAGGGCTCGGACATCCACACGGCAGTGGTGATCGGCGACACCGTCGGCGATCCGTTCAAGGACACCGCTGGCCCTGCCATCAATCCGCTCATCAAGGTGATGAACCTGGTGGCGTTGCTGATTCTCCCGGCCGTGTTGTCGATGGCCGATGACAACGCCCGCTTCGTCGTTGCCGGCGTAGCGTTCGTCATCATCATCGGTGCGGTCATCTTCTCCAAGAAGTCGGGCCCGCCGTCGGCGGCCGCTCAGATCGAAGCCGCGAAGTAGCGTCCTCCCATGGCGACCTCGCAGGTGACGTTCACCATCCACGGAGACGTGGACTGGATCACAGGTACAGCTCGAGCGGTGCTCGAACAGCACGGCTTCAAGGTGTCGACGAGCGACCCCTGGAACTGGACGGCCGAGTCGGGCAACAAGACCAAGACGATGCTGCTCGGCGCGATGGGCGGCCTGTACATGAAGATCGACGTGAGGATCATGGGCGGCGAGGGTGGCACCACCCTTGTCGCTATCACCCGAGGCTCCACGGGGATGGCTGGCGGCGCGATCAACGTCAAGAAGACATCGACCAAATTCTCGACGCTCGACCAAGCCATGGGCGCCGCCTTCGGCCAGTACCTGGTCGGTCGTACCGAGCTGTGAGCGGGGATGGGCCCGACGAGGTGTCGCCACCGGTGACCGTCGAACGTGATGGGCCCGTCACCGTCATCACGATCAACCGACCCCAGGTTCGCAACGCGGTCGATGGTCCGACCGCCGAGCTGTTGCTCGAAGCGTTCACCGAGTTCGCCGCCGACGAGTCGGCGGCGGTCGCCATTCTCACGGGCGCCGACGGAACGTTCTGCGCCGGCGCCGACTTGGGGGCGATCTCGGGCGGTCGTGGGAACAGGGTGGTGGCGAATCCCGAGGTGAGCGGTCCGATGGGTCCGACCCGCCTCGAGTTGGGCAAACCGGTCATTGCGGCGGTCGAGGGTTTCGCCGTCGCTGGTGGGCTGGAGCTGGCGGTGTGGTGCGATCTCCGAGTCGTCAGCGAGTCATCGGTGTTCGGGGTGTACTGCCGACGTTGGGGAGTGCCGCTCGTCGACGGAGGAACGGTTCGATTGCCTCGATTGATCGGCGAGTCCCGAGCGATGGACATGATCCTGACCGGGCGAGCCGTCGGCGCGACCGAAGCGTTGCAGTTCGGGCTCGCCAACCGGGTTGTCCCCGACGGCGAGGCGCTGGCAGCCGCCATCCGGTGGGCGCATGAGCTGGCGGCGCTTCCGCAGGTCTGCCTGCGCAACGATCTCCGCTCGACGCGTGGGCAATGGGGGCTGACGCCGATGGACGCCTTGATGGTCGAGACCGAGTTGGGCCTCGAGACGTTGCGATCGCCGGAGACGATCGAGGGGGCCGAACGGTTCGTCGGCGGAGCCGGTCGCGGCGGCGCCCCCGCCCCGCTCTGATCCAGCACCCGCTTCAGCAACGCCAATTTGTGGCGGTATCAGGCGGTGGTTTCGGCGAGGAACCAGGTCACGAGCTGGTGGCATCGCTGGGCGGCCGCGAGGACATGGGAGTGGGTGTCGTGGAGCAGCGCGTCGGGGTCAACTCCCGCGTCGCGTAGCTGCTCTCGGTCGTTGACCATCCACAGCTCGAGCAGCTCGGCGTCGAGTTCGGGATGGAACTGTGTCGCCACCGTGCTGCCGAGCCGGAATGCTTGGGGGCCCACTGAGGAACGTGCCAGTTCGATGGCATCGGGCGGGACGGTGAAGCCATCGAAGTGCCACTCGAACCATGGACCTGCCGAGATGCTGTCGACGTCGCTCTCGATCTCGTACCAGCCGATCTCGGGCTCGTCGATGGGGGCGACGACGCCGCCGAGTGCAGCAGCGATCGCTTGCGCACCGAAGCACAACCCGAGCATCGGCAGCGCCGAGTCGTGTGCAGTGCGGATCAGTTCGAACTCATCATCGATCCACCGGCCGATGGAGTCATGGTCGTACACCGACCAGCGCGAGCCCATGAGCACCACGAGCTCGACGTCGTCGAGCGGCGGTAGCGGCCCGACCGATTCGGGTGAGTCGAGCACCGGACAGACCGTGTGCTCGAGGAGTTCGTAGCCGTGAGCAACAAGTGGCGCGCGCAGCAACCCCATGGTGGAGTTGGCGTCGTGATGTATGACCAGCGCTCGTGGCATCGGGCTGAGGAGCGTCAGCCGACCGTGACATCGAGCGAGGACAGCCCGCGCAGGATGAAGTGATCGCGGTAGGTCGGTGTCTCGATCAATTCGATCCGGGGGAATCGCTCCACGAGTCGCCCGATGGCAATTTGTCCCTCGAGCCGGGCAAGTGCAGCGCCGAGGCAGTAGTGGATGCCATGGGAGAACGTGAGGTGGCGGTTGTCCTGGCGTCCGATGTCGAGCCCATCAGGATCGTCGAAGCGAAGCGGATCACGATTGGCAGCAGCGAGCAGCGTGATGACCCCCTCGCCCGCCGGCACCGTCACGCCGTTGATCTCGAGGTCGACGGTCGCCGTGCGCCCGGTGAGGTGGACCGGCCCATCGAAACGGAGAAACTCCTCGACCGCGGTGCCGATGAGTGTCGGGTCGCGGCGGAGTCGGGTGAGTTGGTCCGGATGGTCGAGCAGCGCCCACATGCCGTTCCCTATCAGATTCATGGTGGTCTCATGGCCGGCGATGAACAACAGCACAACGATGGAGATCAGTTCCTCGGGCGACAGCCGATCCCCCTCCTCCTCAGCGGCGAGGAGCGCCGACACGAGATCATCACCAGGATGGGAGCGCCTCTCGGCGAAGAGGCCATTGAAGTAGTTGATGAACTCCATCATGGAGAGCAGCCCGGCGTTGGTTTGCTCAGCCGTGAGGATGTCGCCATCGAGGAGGCGGGAGGCATTGTTGGCCCATGGTCCGAACTGCTGGCGATCCTCGAGCGGCACTCCCATCAGCTCACAGATCACGGTGACGGGCAGCTCGAACCCGAGGTCCCCAACGATGTCCATCTGACCCGACTCGGCGGCGCGATCAAAGATCTCGTCGGCAATCTGGGCAATGCGGGGGCGAAGACGTTCGACCGTGCGTGGCGTGAATGCCTTCGACACCAAGCCCCTGATGCGAGTGTGATCCGGAGGATCGAGAAACAACAACGTGCGGAGTTCGCCGCTCGCGGCGGCCTGCTCGCGCATCGAGCGTTCAGCGAGCGGAACGTTCGAGACCCGGTGCGACGGATCGGAGCTGAAACGCTGCTCTCGCAGTACCGCCTCGCAGTCCTCCCATCGGGTGAAGAGCCAATCACCCGAGTCATATCGGAGTCTCGGTGATTCCTCGCGCAGTCGGTGGTAAGCGTCGTGGGGGTTGGCCCGATGCGCGGCGTCGCGGATCATCAGCTGCAGCGCATCCACCGCCTCAGAGGACGGAAGGGGCGGAGGGGAAGCGTTGATATCGGTCATGAACCGGTGAGACCGATCGGACAGGACACGCCGGTTCCGCCGAGTCCGCAGTACCCACCCGGATTCTTGGCGAGGTACTGCTGATGATGCTCCTCGGCATAGAAGAAGTCGTCGAGCGGCTCGATCTCTGTGGTGATGGTTCCGTAGCCGGCGGCGTCGAGTTCGGCCTGATACCGGTCACGGCTGGCGACAGCAGCCACTCGCTGTGCATCATCGGACACGTAGATGCCGGACCGATACTGGGTGCCGACATCGTTACCCTGGCGCATGCCCTGGGTGGGGTTGTGGCCTTCCCAGAATCCACGGAGGATCTGGTCGTACGAGATCACCGCCGGATCGAAGACCACCAGGACCACTTCGTTGTGTCCGGTCCGGCCGGAGCAGACCTCGCGGTAGCTCGGGTTGGGCGTGGAGCCCCCGGCGTATCCGACGGCTGTCGTATAGACGCCGTCGAGCTTCCAGAACGCCTTTTCCGCCCCCCAAAAACACCCCATGCCGACGACGACGCTGGCCAGACCATCCGGGAACGGGGGACTGAGCCGGGCGCCGTTGACGAAATGCGTCTCGGGCACATCCATGGAGGTGTCTCGTCCGGGGAGCGCATCCGCGGGGGAGGGAATGGATGCCTTGTCACGGCCGAACAACATACGAATCTCCTTGGGCCAGGGCATCGAATGATCCCCTACATGAACTTGGTTTTGGTGTCGACCGCATAGGTCGAGATGTCGACACCCGCGATACCGAAACCGCCCATGGCGCCCATGAATTCCGCCATGTGCGGCGCTCCCATGTGAGCGTCAACAGCTGCTTGGTCGGCCCACTCCTCGAAGACGCGCCAGTAGCCAGCGTCAGCGTGGTCGCGGGTGTACTCGTAGGTGATGTTGCCCGGTTCGGCGCGAGTGGCGGCGACGAGGGTGACGATGGCCTCGTGGGCGGCGTCGGCCTTGGCTGGGTCGAGGGTGATGGTTCCGCTGATGACGATCATGTGCAGCAATCTAGGCCGTGCGGCTGCCAGAATTGTTCGGTGATGAGCGGTTGGCGCCATCTCGACCGTTCGATAAGTGAGACGACATGAGTGATCAGAGCCCTGGACCGGGTTGGTGGAAGGCATCGGACGACAACTGGTATCCGCCAACGGCGGTCTCGGCTGACGAATCGCCGTCGGCTCCATCACCCATCGAGCAACAGCCGACGGTTCAACAGCCGACGGTTCAACAGCCGGTCGCGCCATCTGGTCCGCCACCGTACCAAGCTGGGCCAGCGCCGCAGGCTGGGCCACCCCCGTTCCAGCCAGCCCCGTTCCAGCCAGCCCCGTTCCAGCCAGTGCCGTCGGCGATGGGCGCACCGATGGCTCCGTCACCGAACACCGGGAGCTCGACCAAGCGGACCGGGCTCATCATTGCGATCGTCGGCATCGTGGTCGCAGGTGCGCTGGTCGGGGGCATCGTCGCGTGGCGGAGTGGCGACGACGCGACGATTGAAACGTCCAAAGGCACCAAGAAGCCGACCGACGCCCAGAAGAAGAAGCGGACTGAGATGAAGGTCGAAAAAAAGACCACGACCACTCAAGCGCCCGGGGATCCCGTACTCATCGAGAACGAGGACTGCTGCGAGGTCAACTCGTTGGTGAAGGACGCCATCGTCAACATCAATGCGTTTTGGGATGACGAGATGCCCAAGGTGTTCGACGGCCAGGCCTACGACCCGATCTCGGGTGGATTCTGGGCTGCCAGTCCTGATGGCCCGACGCCACCGTGCACCGATTCACCAGAACAGGTCCGCGGCAATGCGTTCTATTGCCCGGCCGGTGACAACATCGCTTGGGATGCCGTGGAGCTCTTGCCCAACATCAAGGAGCAGTTCGGGGACCTTGCAGTCGGCGTGGTGGTTGCCCACGAGTGGGGCCATTCCGTGCAGGCGAGAGTCGGTCTGGAGGCACCCGTGGTGGTGCTGGAGCAGCAGGCCGATTGCTACGCGGGTTCGTGGGTGCAGCATCTGCAGGCCAACCCGGACGGAACCTTCCCGACCGCGAGCGGCGATATCGACGGCGCCCTGGCCGGTCTGATCAGCGTCGCTGACGCACCAGGCACTGCAGCGTCGGATCCATCGGCACACGGCAGCGCGTTCGATCGAGCGAACGCTTTTCAGGACGGTCTGGAGAATGGCGCCGAGAAGTGCGCCACTTACAGCGAGGACACGATCACGCTGGTCGAGTTCCCTTTCCAGACCAACGAGGATGCCGACTCGAACGGCAACGCCCCGTACGACCAGATCGTGACCGACATCACTGTGCCGTCGCTCGAAGACTTCTGGACCCGCGCCTTCGCCGACGTCTACAACAAGACGTGGACGCCGCTGGCACCGATCGAACCATGGGACAGCTCCACCGGTGCGCCGGACTGTGGCAGCGAGAGCGTGGCCGATTATCTGATCGTGTACTGCCCGCCAGACAACGCCGTCATTTATGACGACGAGGCGATGAGGAACGTCTACGACAACTATGGCGACTTCGCCGTCAGTGCGTTGATCGGCGCGCGCTACGGCGAGGTGGCCATGGACATCCTGTCAGCGACCACCGGTGATGCA
>Ga0105047_10000046_pt1 | contig 147601 bp, 124 predicted proteins | sample MAT04_FD_78384 | JGI IMG/M metagenome (GOLD analysis project Ga0105047, IMG submission 78384) | Freshwater microbial communities from Lake Fryxell liftoff mats and glacier meltwater in Antarctica - MAT-04 (megahit assembly) | ecosystem: Environmental > Aquatic > Freshwater > Ice > Liftoff...
GGAGAAGTGAGGAGGGAGAAGTGAGGAGGGAGAAGTGAGGAGTAAGGAGTGAGGAGGGAGAAGTGAGGAGTAAGGAGTGAGGAGGGAGAAGTGAGGAGGGAGAAGTGAGGAGTAAGGAGTGAGGAGGGAGAAGTGAGGAGGGAGGAGTGGAAATCAGATGTGGAAGAAAGTATTTGGATTCTTTTAAAATAAGTAAAATTAAAAAATCCATCCGTTTTGATATTTAGCATTTCCATTAAACTCATAACTCATAATTCATAATTTAAACCTTTCTCCATCTAAGATTTAGCATTTAAAATAAAAAAACGCATAATTTATAATTTATCACGCTTCGCAAACATGTACACCAAACAACACGCTTCGCAGTTGCGGCATCAATTTTGGACACGGGTTGGGCAATATATGGCCCCGGTACCCTCTGCCGAAGGCAAAAAAATAAACTGGATAAATTATAAAACAGACCAAAAGCACATTGACATTAAATTGAACGCCGATCAGCATGCGGCTATTATTGGACTTGAGATAAGCCATCCTTTGGCCGCCGAACAACAAAAGATGATGCAGGTTTTGCAAATGCACCGCTCTAAGTTGCCACTGGTACCCGGTAGCCGGTGGGAATGGCGTTTGCCCGAAAAAAATACTTATAATAATAAAGTGCCTGGCATTTTTGCCTCGTTGTTACCCATAAACATGTTTAACGAGGCCGACTGGCCAACGCTCATTTCTTTTTTTAAAACACACCTGCTTGCCTTAGATGTATTTTGGAGCAATGCCAGGTATGCATTGGAAATGATGGAGGAATAATGGCCGCGACATACAATAAAATAAATTGGCTTACTACCTTAACAACACTGTTGTTCCTTTTAAAAAGAATGGCTGCCCGGTATCGCTGTTGGTGTATTGCAATGTATATACAAATGTGCCACTTTGCAGCGGCACACCTTTATAGGTACCATTCCATTTTTTTGAGTGGTCAGTAGTTTCAAAAATCAATTTACCAACCCTGTTATAAACTCTAAATAATAGATTGGTAGTTTTAAAGGCATTAAGCGGGTACAGGTAATCGTTCAGGCCATCGCCATTGGGCGTAAAGGCCGATGGTACTGCAATGTAACAACTGTTTAATACGGTCAATTTTTTGCTTAGCGTATCAAAACAGTTGTATTGATTGCCTATTATTAATTGAATGTTATAGGTAGCGATTGCAGACAGTTCGGGGTAATTTTGAACGGGTGGGTTTTTTTGATTGCTGGTAAGTCCGTTGCCAAACTTCCATTTCCACGAAGTAATTTTTCCCAGGCTACTATCCCTAAAGGTGGCAGCATCTTTTGGGCAAAGCAAATCGACAGATGTAAAGGCAGCCACCAACCCGTTGTCCAGGTCAAAGTTTATTTTAAGTGAGTCGCTACAAACACCATTACTAACAAAAAGCGAAACAACCTGTGGGCCAAACTTTGTAAAAATATACAGGGGGTTTTGCTGGTTGCTGTTTGCCCGTTCGTTAAACTGCCAACGCCATGTTTGTATGTTATTAGCACCACTGTTGCTAAACTGAACAGTATCGGCCTTGCAACCATACTGTATGGTGTAATTGATAGCGGCTGACACCACATCGGTGGTGGAAATGGTTACGGTTTCGCCTACAGGGGTTTCCTGGTTACACTCGTCAATAATGGTATTGCCATCGCTACCTTTTACCAGGGTTACTTTAAAATTTCCTTTTTTAGTAATTGGGGCCGACAGGTTTAGTGTAAGGCTGGACGTGACATTGTTGTTACACGTAACCGTTGCACCGGTAATGGTTACGCCCGATGCTGCATCGATGGTAAAATCGCTGCCGTTGGCAGATACCGAACTGCACAACAACGGCTTATTAAAAATAGCCACCAATTTGCCAGGGGCGCACCCAACGGCCACAATACTGTCAAAGGCGGTTGGCTGTAGGGAATTTACCGTAAAGCGGGCACTAATGCCCTCGGCCATCGCCACCTGGCAGTTATCCAACAAGGTATTGCTATCGGATCCTTTTTTGGTAGTTATATTATAATTGCCGGCATCCATAGGCCGGGCCAGCGTAAAAACAATGCTGTCGGTGTCAAAATTGTTGGCACAACCCACACCAACGGCATCACGGATGGTAGTGTTACCACCCGTTAAGGTAAAGTCACTACCGTTGCTGACCAGGCTGTTACAGGCCACTTTTTTATTAAGTTTTACAGCTATGTTAGTACCGTTGCACGTAGGTTTGGCCGAAGTAAATGCAGTGGCAGCAGTATCGGTAATACTGGCCGTACCACCGCCAAAATTTAATTGATAACCACTTTGGCTGTTAGTAAAATGGCTTACCAGTAAAAGGTACAAACGCCCTTGTTGCAGATCGGGCATTTTGCTGTATAATGGCATGCCGGTACCATCGCAAACTACCAGCGATGTTCCAATAGCACTGGCGCCGGTAGTACCAGTTTCGCCCGACCAGTTGCAGGCAACAAACATGGTTCTATCTGTATAAATATCGCTGGGGTTACGATTGGTAATGTCAAACAATTGCCAATCGTAATCGCTGGTTACGTTATTGGGAATTATCTCAAAACCAAGGGTGCCGCTTACAAAACAGGTAAACCGATACCAAAACGGGTTTTTATCCATAAAAATGGCAGCACTATTGGTACACGGTGCCGGCACCTGTCGTGAGCCACAAAGTGGCACACTGGTCTGCGAAAAACTGGTTGATCCGCAAACAGGGAAAGCTGATCCGGGATTTTGGCCAAGTTCAATACAACCCTGTGCACTTGTTTGCTTATACAAAAGCACCATCACTACAACTAAAAAATACTTCATACTTAATTACTAAATATAAAAGATAGCGCGCCAATGCTTTTAGCTGCTTAGCCGTGTGCAAGTTTTAATAATGGGTAAAAATTACCTGTTTGCAATAAAGAGCCAATGGCTAAAAGCACCTGGTAGCGTATATTTTGCTATTGAAAGCTATAAGGGTGGCACTTTAAAAATGACATAAAATAGTAAATGTTTTGTACCTGATTGTATAACAGCGAAATAAAAATGACAACGACTACCTTTTTTTGCAATCAGGTTATTGTAACGAATAATGCCTGGTGCTTTTGCTGAATAATAGACAAAATGTACAAAGGGGCCGGATTAGACCCGCCTGGCAAACGAAAATGGGGGCTTGCATTAGGATGGGTGAGGGGGTAACTTGATGATAAAAACGCCCCAGACCTTAAAATATTGAAAGTTAAGGCTAATGCTTACCTGCCCGCGGCATTAACACTAATGTTAGGAAACATCGTGCTTTAGCAGCAGGGTAAAGGTTGTTCCATTGTTTACAGTGCTGTCAGCGGCTATGGTGCCACCTAACGAGGTTACATATCGGTGAACCAGGTACAGGCCAATACCCTTACTATCGGTGTGGTTGTGAAATTTTTGGTTCATACCAAAAAGGCGGCCTTGTACTTTTTGCATATCAAAACCCAGACCGTTGTCTTTAACGGTCAAAAGTATACCCTGGCTGGTTTGTATTGTGCTAATATAAATTTGTGGTGCAAATTGGGGCCGGGCGTATTTTATTGAATTGGTAATAAGGTTTAGAAATATGCTTTCTAGGTACCCCTTATCGTACATTATTTCTTTGGCGCCTAAATCTAAAAAAACGGCAGACCCCGATCCGCTTACAAGTGCCTGGATAGAGTGCAATACGGAATTAAGGCAATCGCTTATATTGATTTTTTCAATACGGGCTGCCAGTTTTTTTTGTTCACTTACCTTATCAATATAATTATTAAGTTTTGTATGTAAGCTTTCGCTTGCAAGCTTTAGTATTTCAAGAAGTTCATTTGTCTCTTCGTCATTAATTTTAGATTTATCAAGGCAGCTAAAAATGGCAAGCATATTATTTACCGGCGACCTGAGATCGTGTGAGGTAGTATAGTTGATGAGTTTAAGATCGTTGTTCATTTTGGCTATCTCATCCATTAATTCGTTTCTCTCTTTTTCGAGTATTTTTTTATGGGTGATGTTTTTTGCTACCCCAAACACCATTTGGTCTTCATTACATGGAAAAGAGGTCCAGCTTAGCCACACAATGTTACCATTTTTGGTAACATACCTGTTTTCAAAATTATGCAGTACATGGTTTTTAAGAAGGGAGTTACCGGCAACTGAGGTAATTTTTCGGTCGTCGGGGTGTACAAATTTGTTAATAGGATTGGTGTATAACTCAGTAAGTGAATATCCCAATAGCTGCGATACCGAAGCGTTTACTTTCTTAAAGTAGCCATCGTAACCCGATATGCAAAACAGGTCAGGCGAAAGATCAAAAAACTTTTTATAATGTTGAAGCAAATCTTTTTCTACTATTAAATTCATATCCTGGTAATAAAAAAGATGTCTGGTATGGCTATAAGTTGGCCGTAAGTTAATCGACTTTTTCTTTACTTTTCTTCGCACCTTAAAATTTAAACCTTTTAGGGTACAAGTTTATCTTTTATGACTACTGTTGAGTTAAACGCAGGTTTATTACAAACCGTTTTGCTTTAAAAAAAGGAATGATTATCCGCTATTTGGTACACTCAATGCTGAATATAAAATGATGAAAAAAAAGGCTGAATAAAATTACCAACAACATAAGAGTGCGACCTCTATGGTTATTGAGGCAGGCTGCCACGACTAATGAATACTACTATAAAGCGGTTCAAAAATATTAGCAGCAGATTGCGGATAGTCATTAAAAAAGGGCTACCCGCTAACGTAGTATATACCCAATTGCTGCTTTAAAGTAAAAAAAGCCGGTTTGTGCAAATACAAACCGGCAGGTTTAAATTAAAAAAAAATTAATCGATTACTGTGGTAGTTACCACCGGTTTTTTATACTCCCACTCGTCGCGAACCAGTTGTTTATTTCCGGTAACGATTTCGTTGCAGGTGGCACCATCGTACAGGCGGCCATTTTTCATAACATATATAACCGAGTTGCTGTTGCGTATATCCATCAATGGATTTTTATCAAGGATGATCAGGTCGGCTAGTTTGCCGGGCTGCAGGCTACCAACATCACCATCGAGCCCCAGCGAAGTGGCCCCTAAAATAGTAGCCACTTTAAGTGCATCATGCGGTTTCATGCCGCCGCTTTGAATGGCCCACAACTCCCAGTGATAGCCAAGCCCCTGCAACTGTCCGTGACTGCCAATACCTGCAAGGCCTTTGGCTTCTACCAGTTGTTTCATTGATTTGGCGTGTTTGGGAAACACCTGTTCTTCGTCCATAAACCACCCTGGCCTGCGGCGGCTTTTTTCAGCCAATTCCTCGTAGGGTGTAAAGTATTGTAGCTTTTTGTCGTGGTAGGGCTTTTCCGTTTCATAATAGTAGTTTTCGGCCCATGGTCCACCATAACTAACAATAAGGGTTGGGGTTACCGCCATTTTACTGTCGGCAATGGTTTTAATTACATCGTGGTACAGTGGGTAAATTGGTATGGCATGTTCGTGGCCGGGGTACCCGTCAAGCAGGTTAGTCATGTTAAACTTAAAATCCAGCCCTCCCTCGGTGGTAGGTAATATTTGCTGGTTTTTAGCTGCCATAATTATCCACTGCCGCTGCTGGCGGTTGCCGGTCAGGTACATTTTAATGTATTTGGTATGGTAGTATTTGCTGTACTGCTGCAAAATGGTTTCTGCCTGTGCGCTGTCTTTTATGTTGTAACCCCAATAACCTACGCCAGGCCCTGTTGAGTATATCCTTGGCCCTTCCATCATGCCTGCATCTACCATATCGGCATAGGTAAGTACATCGGTAGTTGCGGTTTGTGGGTCGCGGGTGGTGGTTACGCCATAGGCAAGGTTGGCAGCATAAATCCAAACCTGGTTTTTGTGAATGCCCCACTGCGGCCACATGTGTGCGTGGGTATCAACAAAGCCTGGTATTACCGTTTTGCCGGTGGCATCAACAGTTTTAGTATTTGCCGCCACCGAAAGCGTACCCGTTTTTCCAACAGCTTTTATTCGGTTGTTTACAACCAAAATGTCGCCGTTTTCAATTACTTCATCGCCGTTCATAGTTACAATGCGTGCATTTTTTATAAGCACTAACCCGGTGGGTATATCTTTAATGTAATACACTGCCACCTCATTTTCAATTGCCTTATAACGGGGTTCTTCCGCGGCGGCGGCCTTTTTGGTGGTATCTTTTAGTGCCAGATTTTTGTTGGCAAGGCTCGTATCTTTTTTCGCTGTTGCTATGCTGTCGGCTTTGCGTTTGGTATCTGCCTTTTTAGCCACGGCTACGCTGTCGTCAAAGGTGGCTGCCTTTGTTACATCGTAAACAAAATGAGCATTGCCGAGGCTGTAATGAATTTTTTTGCTGTCGGCCTCCCACGATGGAAATTCGCCACCAAACTCGGTAAGTTTTCGGGCGGGAAAGGCAGCATTGGTTGCATCGGCCACGGATATGTTAACCACCTTACCTGTTTTAGGATAATCAATCACATAAATTTCATTAAATACCTGCGCCAAAACGCGCTTGCCATCGGGCGACATGTTTAACTGTCCGGCCGTATTGGGTTTTTGCTCAGGCTCCATGGCATCTTCCTCCAATACATCGGCTCCGCGATTGCCTCCCCGACCGGCTTCATGGTTATTTAAAACCGAAGAGCCAAAAGGGGTTATACCAGTTATACGGGCAAGTACTGTTTCATCTTTTCCATTAAACTCAACAGAAACAAGGTTGCCATTGCCGCTGTTTAGATAAATGCGGTCGCTACCATTTATAAAGTGTGGATTGTAGCGGCCACGGGCATTATCTATCACTTTTATTTCGCCTCCTGCAGCGGGTATCCAGCAAATTTCGTTGAGGGCGTCGTTGTAATTAGGGCCAATCGACTCTTTGTAATTTGCTATGGTACTTCTTTCAAAAACAATTTTATCGCCTTCGTTGGTAAATACCGGGCTCATAAACATACCCGGCTCTTTGTTTAACTTTATAGCCGTGGCCTTTGCCTTGTTAAACGTAATTTTTACGACATCGCCACCGCGGGCAGTCCAGGTAATAAATACCAGCGCATTGCCATCTTTTGACCATGCCGGCTGAGCCTCTGTATAATTATTATTGGTTAAACGTACAGGGGTACCATTGGGATAATCCATTAAGTACAAGCGGTTAAGCGCAGTAAAGGCCAGCTTTTTGCCGTCGGGCGATGGAACTGCATCGCGTATTTGGGTTACGGCTGTTTTAAGCGTGTCGTTAATGGGATATTTAAACGATAACTGTGGCCCCATTTCCAGTTTCAGGTCGGCAGTGTAGGCTATTTCGGTGGCTTTGTTGCCATTAATGGGTATATTGTAAATTTTTCCACCATAGCTTGCCAACAGCGATTTGCTGTCGGGCATAAAAGCCATACCGGGCAAAACGCCCATGGTAGCTATCGACTCCTGGTCGTCGCGTTGTACGGGGTATGCCAACCAGTTTTCTTCGCCGGTTTTTAAATTACGTATAATAAGCCCGGTTTTGTCCTCGTAGCGGCTGCCATACACCAGCCAGTTACCATCTTTACTAAGTACTGGTGTAAATGCCGAGCCATAACGGCTGGTAAAGGTGATAGTGGTTTTGCCGTTTTGGCGGTCGTACAGGCCAAGCTCGTATTGGGGTAGTTGTGCATTGTAGTTCCATGCGCCGCTACGGCGGCTAAAGTATACATAGCGGCCGTCGGCGCTTACCGCCGGGTCTATTACTTTTATAGCCGCAGGCTCATCTAACAATTGAGTACCGGCGCCGCCATCTTTGTGCATTAAATAAAGTTTGGGAATGCGTCGGCCTTTGCTATATACAATGTAATCGCCATCGGGCGTATAGGCCAGGTTACTGAAATTTTGGTTTTTTTCTTTGGTAAGCTGAACAGTATCCTGCTTATCCATATCAATATACCAGATGTTTTCGGCGCCGCTACGGTCGCTAATAAAAGCGATGCGTTTTCCATCGGGACAAAACTTTGGAGAGCAGTCAAAAGCAATGCCTTTGGTAATGGCTTTGGCGGTACCGCCTGTTACAGGCATGGTATATAGGTCGCCCATCATATCAAACACAATGGTTTTACCGTCGGGGCTAATGTCAACCGAGGTCCAGGTACCCTCGGTAGTAATAAAGTTTATTTTACGCTGTGGTTTCAGCGGCAGGCCCTTAGTAGTTTCATATTGAATACTGTCTTTTTTTGTAGTGTCGGCCATTGGAGCCTGTAACCCTGAGGCATAAACAAAATGGGTTTGTGTTTGGGCAAAACCAAACCCGGCAACTGCAATAGCTATTGCCAACAGCCTAAAGTTATTCATGGTAAATGAAAGGTTTTAAAGGGTTATTGTAATGCGTTGAAGTTAGATTAGAAACTGATAGCTTTTTAGAGCGCCTGATGGTTAATCTTAAATTTTATATTGGCAAAAGAAGAACATGCTAAAGTAGGATACTACACAAATTAATTTAATGAAATCGGAAATAAACAGCATTCGTATAAGTAAACGCTGTTAAGATGGATTACTAAAAAAGTTTTTTATGTTTCAACCACGCAAGTGTTTTACAATTAATGGTCAACCTGCTCCTAAACAACAATATCTTTAAATCTTAATTTTTTAACCCTTTAATTTTTACAAACATGCAGGACCAAAATTTTAAAAATCACGCGAAGATCGTTCCCGGTTTTCATATCGTAGCAAGCCTTGTTGTACTAACTGTTTTAATACTTGGGGTAATTTTAATGGTTCAATTGGGTTTTGGTCTGCAAACAGTGATGTATTTATTAATGGGTATTGCGCTTTTGATGTTATTTGCTTACACGCGGATTTTCGCCATTCAAAACCAGGACAAGACTATTATTGCCGAAGAAAACTTCAGGACTTTTAGGTTAACCGGCAAGTTGTTAAATGAGCGGCTTACAAAAAGTCAAATTATTGCCCTTCGTTTTGCCAGCGACAACGAATTTGTGGCACTTTGCCAAAAGGCTGTTGACGAAAATCTTGCAGCGAAAGATATAAAAACATCTATTCAAAACTGGCGTGCTGACTATAACCGGGTATAGCAGGGGATGCCGGAATAAAACCCAATTGTAAACTAAATAATGTGATCGAAGCCTTTAAATTTTACCGGTTATATTTTGATTAATATTTGCCTGGTATTTACCATGCACGTTATTAAAACTGCTTGTTATCGGTCAACAATTTGATTACCGTTTTAGGAGATCCCTTTTTTTAACCAGCAGTGATTTAAGTAAAACAAATAAAACCCTACTTCAAAAATTTATTTTACAAAAGTGCGCATATGCAAAAACAGCTTGAATACCAATTAAGCCGGTTAAAAGAAAAACTTTGGGTAAGGCCATTGTTGTTTTGTATTATTTCGATAGGAGTGGCTTTGCTGGCGCATTTTGCTGATACTACTGATTTGGATAAGATAGTGCCCAATGTAAAACGCGAATCAATTACTGAATTGCTTACCACCATATCGGCCAGTATGTTGGTGATTGCCATATTTGCAGTGGGGTCTATGGTTTCGGCGTACAATGCTGCCAGTTCAAGCGCCACACCAAGGTCGTTTTCACTAATTATTGCAGACGACGTTTCCAAAAACGCTTTGTCTGTTTTTATTGGATCGTTTATATATGCTATAGTAGGTACTGTTGCGCTTCAAAATTCATACTATGGAAAAGCGGGTAAGTTTGTTTTACTAATAATAACGCTGCTGATTTTTGCGCTGGTGATTACTACTTTTTTGCGATGGATGCAGCGAATTGCCCGGTTGGGCAGGCTTGAGCATACCATTGAAAAAATAGAAACTGCAGCCGCCGGTGCCATCACAAAATATAAGGGTGATCCCTACAAGGGCGGCGTGGCCGTAATAGTGGAAGCCGGCCATGGAGTGGCGGTAATGAGTACCGAAACCGGGTATATACAACTAATAAATACCGACCGGCTGCAGGTACTTGCCAACGAAATAGAGGTAATTATTGTAGTGCAACATTTGCCTGGTAAGTTTATAACTACCCATGAGCCACTTGTAAAAATTAAGGGTCTTAAAACAAACATGAATGAAAAGCAAAAAAAGCAGATCAATAAAGCATTCACCATAAAAAATACAAGGTATTTTGACGACGATCCACGGTTTGGATTAATAGCACTAACAGAAGTGGCCAGCAGGGCACTATCGCCTGCAGTAAATGATCCGGGTACCGCAATTGCTATTTTGGGCAACCATGTTAGGTTATTTTCACTTTTTTACCAACCTGTTAAAAATTTGCCTCACGAAAAACCGCCGTGCAGCCGAATAGAAATGCCTTTATTATTACAGGACGATTTTTTTGACGATGCCTTTAGACCGATAGCCCGCGATGGTGCAGGTAATATTGAAGTGATGGTGCGGTTTCAAAAAGCACTTCAATTAATAGCGGCCGGAGGCGATGACGAATGTAAGCGGCTGGCCAACCACCATGCACAACAAGCCTTTAAAAGAGCCGAACTGGCGCTGGTACTACCTGATGATGTGGAAACCTTGCGGAAAGTTTGTGCATTCTAATATGCGAACATCTGTCATGGCTAGGTAGAATGCTTTGGAAAATGGCATTTGATGACGATAAGCGCCTGGCGTTGTGACTGTATTTTAACTTTCTCTCTTTCGTAATTAAAGAGTGTCATTTACCAGGTCATTATTGAAAGCTGCTTTCAAATTTTTTTAAATGAGGCATTTACTTCTTTTACAATTACATAAATAATATTGTCATTATTTTCTGTTTTATGTCTTTACCAAAACTCCCAATAATATTTTTCTTGAATTGTGTCAAGCTGGTAAGTTATCTGGCAACTGTCAATAATTTAATGTGATGGTCTATTTATAAACCCGTGCAATTAAAGTGTTTTGTGTCCATAGGTAAATGTCAATTAAATTGCGGTAATCAATTTTTTTAAACTTTTTGTGAACCATTAATTGGTTTTGAGGGTTTCGGACGCTCGACTTATTTGTCGGTTCTCCGTTTTTGGAAGTTATAGAAACCTGGTTGTGCTTTAATGAATATGTCAATTGCTTATTTGCCCGGCGGGTTACGGCCACAAATCAGCGTCTAACCTGGTATAATGATAATTATGAAGGATCTCATTATTTGATGCTCAACGAAAGATTATTTCTTTTTCCCCATAAAACTATTAAACTGAAGCCAATCGCCAAACCTTTCTATCCAGCTATCGCTGGGCAGGTTTTGCTTGTGCATGCCAAAGCCATGACCACCTGTTGCGTCAATATGCAGCTCGGCAGGGTGTTTGGCGTCAACTTATTTTTGGTATAGGTTAATACTGTGGGGCGCCAGTTGCAGGTCATCGTTGGTGGCAGCTACTATAAAAATGGATGGCGCATCTGTGGGTATAGCATGCACTATTTCGGTAGGAAAGTAAGGGTAGATGGATGCAATAAAACCGGGTTTGTTTTCAAGGCTGTAACCAAATGCCATTGAGGTGGCAACCGTGCCTCCGGCAGAAAAACCGATCATTCCAATTTTGTGTGGATCAATTCCATATTCTACGGCGTGAGAGCGCACATGGGCGATGGCTGTTCGGCCATCTTCAATTTCCAATGGAACTATAGCCTTGTTGCCGTCGTTAAATTCGGGGGTTCCCCAAATGGCAGTCATTTCGGCTACGGGGTCGGTGGTTTTACTGTGAGCGAGCCGGTACCGAAGTACAAAACAGGTAATGCCCTTTGCCGAAAGCCCTTTTGCAACTTCATTGCCCTCGCTGTTAATTGACAAGGCACGGAAGGCACCGCCCGGCGCAATAATTATGGCCGTTCCATTGGCTGTGCCTTTTGAAGCAGCAAAAAGTGTAATGGTTGGTTTGCTTACGTTATACACCACATCAGTGTTCCATGCGTTGTTAGTGTTGAGGGCTTCATTCCACGTCCACGTTTCGGAACCCGGCGCAACGCCATTGTATAATTGAATTACGTTGGTTTGCGCACTACAAAAAAATACTTCAAAAAAGGCGATACAAAGGGGCAGAATTCTTTTAATCATAAGGCAAGATTTAGTAGGGGTAAATATAGTTTTATTGAACTCTTTTCTACCGGTTACATTCATAACTAAAAAATAGCTTACATCACTTAAAAATAATGTACTACGTGTAGAAATCTATTTTTTCACCAGTAACTTACCTCTTGGTTTTACAAAACAGTTTTACCTTAAATTGATACCCCATGAAGCAAGTGTTAGTGGATGACCTTTTAAAGATAGATGCATTAAATGATGTGCCGGCCGGCCAGTTGCAATGGCTGATAGATAACAGTACGTTAGCAGAACTGGAAGAGGGCGATTTTTTATTTACAGCCGGCGATCCAATTACGGGCACTTACATTATATTAAAAGGCGAAATTAAATTTGTTTTAAAGCAGGCCAAAGGCGAACGTACACTAGGCGTTGTCAAGGCAAATGAGATTACCGGTTACCTTCCTTTTAGCCGCGGGCTGGTGTCTACCGCTTCGGGACAGGCGGATGTAGCCACTACAATTTTATCTTTTCCGCGGGAGAAATCAAAAGCGTTGATAAAACAACATTTTGAGCTTACCCAGGCTTTGGTGCATGTAATGACTAGCAGGGTGAGGGATTTTACTGCGCTACAACAACAAAACGAAAAAATGATGGCGTTGGGTAAATTATCGGCCGGCCTTGCCCACGAATTAAATAACCCCGCAGCAGCCATTGTACGGGGATCGACCATGTTGCAAAAGCACCTTCAACTGCAGCCCGATAGCTTTAAAAAAGTGATAAGCACACAAATGACCGGCCAGCAGGTTGATGACATAAATAATATTTTGTTTGAGGTGTTGGGCAGGAAAGATAAACCTGTATTAACCATGATGAAGCGCATGGAATTGGAGGAGGAACTATTGGATTGCCTGGAGGAAATGCAGGTAGACAACAGCGCTGAGGTATCAGAAAACTTTGTGGAATTTGGATTTACCTGCACTGATTTGCAGGCCATTGAAACAAGGGTTACCCGGCAACATCTATCGCCCGTGCTAAACTGGATGAACAACAACCTGGTAACGGAAAAAATGGTGAACGATATTCGCGAAGCCAGCCAGCGCATAGAAAAGCTAATAAGTTCAGTTAAGAATTTTACCCAAATGGACCGCGATACCGATAAGCAGTTTACCAATATTCACCAGGGTATAGCCAGCACCCTTAATATGCTTGATTTTAAACGGCGAAAAGGAAATGTACAGGTGATTGAACATTATGATACCAGCCTGCCCGAAGTAAAAGTATTTGTTGGCGAACTAAACCAGGTGTGGACCAATATATTTGACAATGCGTTGGATGCCATGGAGGTTAACCAAAAAGGAACACTTGAAATTGAAACTAAAAAGGAAAAAAACAGCATAGTGGTATCAATAACCGACGATGGTGTGGGAATACCACCAGAGGTGAAGGATAGGATTTTTGACCCATTTTTTACCACCAAAGACATTGGAAAAGGCACCGGGCTGGGGCTAGATGTGGTTACCCGTATTGTAAAACAGCACAATGGGGCTATAAATGTAGTATCGGTTTCCGGTAAAACCACCTTTAGGGTTTGTTTTCCGATACAGGGATAAATTTGTACCTGATAAAAACTGAAATTAAATGAGCGAGCCAATTATATTTTGTGTAGATGATGACCCGCAGGTGTTAAGGGCTATTAGCCGCGATATAAAAACAAAATACCGCAAGGAATATAAAGTGCTGAGCACCGAAGTGGTGGCAGAAGCCTTGCAAAGCCTGCACGAATTAAAAAACAAAGGCGAAACAATAGCCCTTTTTATAGCCGACCAACGTATGCCAAATATGGATGGTGTATCGTTTTTAGTAAAGGCTAAAGAGGTATTTCCCGATGCAAAAAGGGTACTGCTAACGGCCTATAGCGATACTGATGCGGCCATAAAAGCAATTAATGAAGTTAAGCTTGATTATTACCTGATGAAACCCTGGGATCCCCCCGAGGAAAAACTGTACCCTGTAATTGATGACCTATTAGACGACTGGCAAAATAATTATAAGCCGGGCTTTAAAGGTATAAAGGTGGTAGGTTACCAGTTTAGTCCAAAATCGCATGAGGTAAAGGAGTTTTTAGCGGGCAACCTGGTACCATATCAATGGCTTGATGTAGAGACAAGTACCGAAGCACGTCAATTAATTGAAATAAATAGCATTAACTTGAAGGAGTTGCCTGTTATATTTTTTGAAGATGGATTGTACATGGTGATGCCGTCGATTAAAGACATCGCAAAAAAAGTTGGTTTAAATGCCAGCAATAAGCTTGAAATGTATGATGTGGCGATAATAGGTGCTGGCCCGGCTGGGCTGGCGGCGGCTGTGTATGGCGCCAGCGAGGGTTTAAAAACGTTGCTGATAGAAAAACATGCGCCGGGTGGCCAGGCGGGCACCAGTTCGCGTATCGAAAATTACCTTGGCTTTCCCACAGGGCTTAGTGGCGCCGACCTTACCCGCAGGGCGCTAACGCAGGCTACGCGTTTTGGTACTGAATTTTTACTGCCGCAGTCGGTTAAGGGTATTATTGAAAAAGATGGCTATAAAAAAATTCAACTCGAAGACGGGAGTGAAATAAATGCCCGTGCGGTAATCATTACCACCGGCGTTAACTATCGCAAACTTGATACAAAGGGTATGGACAACTTTAGCGGCGCCGGTATTTATTATGGCGCTGCCGTAACCGAAGCAGCCAGTTGTCGCGATAAAGATGTGTATGTGGTGGGCGGAGGCAACTCGGCAGGGCAGGCCGCCATGTATTTGTCCAAGTTCGCAAAAAATGTAACCATCATTATCCGCAAGCCCAACCTAAGTTCAACCATGTCGCAATACCTGATTGACCAAATAAGCGGAACTAAAAATATTAATGTAATTGGTAAAAAAGAGATAACGGAAGTAAAAGGCAATGAGCGGCTTGAAGAAGTTGTGTTGCTTGATGCTGATACTAACAAAACCGAAACCAAACCAGCCCACGCAGTGTATATTTTTATCGGTTCAAAGCCCTATACCGATTGGATAAACGAAACGGTTATTCGCAGTAGCAAAGGATTTATAGAAACCGGCCCCGATCTAAAATTGAATTTATCATTTAAAAAAATATGGAAACTAAACCGCGACCCATATTTGCTTGAAACCAGCGCCCATGGCATATTTGCCGCAGGCGATGTACGTGCCAACGCCATGAACAGGGTGGCATCGGCAGTAGGTGAAGGTAGTATGGCCATTAGTTTTGTACATAAGTATTTAGCGGAGGTATAGGTTTTTTTATTTTGAATGTTAAATGTTAAATCTTAAATGAAAAAGAGGAAGAAATTGCGAGGTACGCGTTTTTTTAATCTAAATTATAAATGTTAAATTTTATATAAAAAAGAGGAAGAAATTGAGAGGTACGCGTTTTTTTATGTTGAATTTTGGATGCTAAATTTTAAATGGAGAGCGGTTGAAATTATAAGTTGTGGGTTATGCGTTTTTTTATTTTAAATTTTAAATGCTAAATTTTAAATACAGAAAGGTGGGAATTTTAGGTTATAAATTACGAGTTGTGCGGTTTTTTATGTTAAATTTTGAATCTTAATGAAGAGAGTTACAGTTTATACTTAGGCGCTTTATGTTGAAATCGGAAGGTTTAGCGTTAATAGATTAAACAATTACTTATTGAAACCCCATTTCCCTATTTTAGATGGACTACGCGGTACCGCCGCATTGTTGGTGGTTATTTTTCATCTTTTTGAGGCCTGTTACCCGGCGCCTGCTAATCACCCTATAAGCCACGGCTTTCTTGCAGTTGATTTTTTTTTTATGCTTTCAGGTTTTGTGGTAGGTTATGCCTATGACGACCGCTGGGGAAAAATGACCGTCAAAGAATTTTTAACTATTCGGTTAATCAGGCTCCATCCGCTGGTAATTGCCGGGGTATTGATTGGTGCCATTGGTTTTTTAATCGATCCCAACACCAGGGGTGTGAGCCTTCTAAAATTACTTGGGGTTGTGCTCATTAGTTTAACGCTGTTGCCCTCACCCGATATCAGGGGCTGGAGCGAAACTCATTCACTCGACGGCCCATGCTGGTCGCTTTTTCAGGAATATATTGCTAACGTACTATATGCTTTGTGGGGCAGGCGTATGGGTAAAACAGCTTTATATATATTGGTTGTAGTAAGTGCCGTTGCACTCATTATTACCGCCTGTTGGCATGGTAACCTGGCTTCAGGTTATAGTTTTAGAACCTCTTGGATTGCTATTATACGAATGATGTTTCCGTTTTTTGGCGGCTTGTTGTTGTTTCGAGCCGGAAAACTAATTAAGATGCCAATGGCTTATGTTGTTTGTTCGCTAGCGCTTTTTATGCTTTTTTCACTCCCTGCTTTTAAATACAATGGATTATACGAAGCTTTATGTGTTATTGTGGCTTTTCCCATTGTAGTGGCTATTGGTGCGGGTAGCCAAATAAAGGGCCGCTGGGCCAAATTGTGCAAATTTTCAGGTGATATATCTTATCCCATCTATATTCTTCATTACCCCTTTATTTATATTTATACCATGTGGGTAATTTCAAAAAAACCACCGCCGCAGCAGATAGTACCCGTTGCCATCGGCTTGTTTTTCTTTTTTATAATATTGGCCTATGTGGCCCTGCGCCTGTATGATGTGCCGGTAAGGATTATGTTGAAAAAGAAATTTCTTGCTAAAAAATTACTGCCTGCCAAATTAATGCAACAGGCTTTGTAAATATCTATTGTTTAAATGGAAGCCAATAATTGTTTGGCAAAAAATAGTGTTTAGTCTTAGTTGAGCGTCATTTTTAGCGTCGGTTAAATCTTCTATTTCCAAATTATTCTGTTATAAATGGGGTTGGCGGTAACATTTAACCAATTGCGCATTGGGGGCTTAAAAGTCGTTTATCCACAATTTCTTACATTACGGGTATGGTAAAATACATAGCTTTTCATTTTTGAAAAAATAATTGGGTTAGTTGCAGGTGTATTGATCGGGTAATACCTAACCGACCAGGTTATATTTATTTAGTGGATGTAAACCATTTTTTTTAAGGGCGCTCAAAATGATAATCGTGGCCATATCGCTCACCTCCATCATGTGGGGCATAATTAATATTGGCAATTCCAAAGGCGTTCGCAAATTGGGTTTTAAAACCATAATGTAATACATGGCCACCGGCCTTGCTGCCATCGTTACCAGGTTAATAATGTGTAAAGCAATACGTGCGGAACAGTAATTATTGCCAGGTTGCAGGGGGGAAAGCTTGCCGATAGCGATAGGAGTGAAGTGAAAATTAAAAATTAAAAATACAGGAATGGTGAATAGTGATACGGGAGTTCTGAATAGCGGGTAGAAACATCGATTAAACTATTTCGTAACAGGAAGTCACTTTATTTAATACATATCCTGTTTGAGTTTCGATCAATTAAATTGTACCACAATAACTTAAATTGCCCACGTTTTCCATATCCTAAAAAACCGGGTATATCTGAGTGTCAAGCCTTGCAACATTTATAGCAAAACCACCTTTAATGTTATACCCTAATAAAAAAGTATTACCGGATGAGCGTATGGAAAATTTTTTTTGATAAAATTGCTAATAGTTGGGTTAAAACTGAGCTAGTATTTATTTACGTTTATCTTAATTGGGGTCATCTTTAAATCGTAAGCGTTTTAAAATTTAATAAATAAAAATTATAATAAAGTTTCAATAGTAATTAGTATTAAACAAGGTTACTACCGACGATAGCCTTTTGGAGTGTAATTTTTAAAGCAATATTGATAGCCTGTTGTTTGTTGTTAGTAAGCTGGTACGTTTAATTACCATGCAACCGCGGTAGTTGGAGTGGTGGGCCCATGCATAGCCGCCAACACTAATTGCCTTAATAAAAAGGAAGGTAAACTTTGCAATACGAGGTCAATTACAGTATGGATAGTGAAGGTGGTACCGATACGGCTTTATTGTTAAGGAGAACGACAATAGGGTAAGGGCATTGGCCAACCCTACAAAATGCAGATTTATAATGCAAAAGGAAGTTTTGAGCGCCAGCATTGTTATTGCTTAAGGCCCTAAACTTACAACCTGCAAGTTGGCAGCCAATTAGCTAAATAAATGTATAATTAAGATGCATTAGCATTACTTGTTTGTCAACACCTGCTGCTACCATACATACCTGCTAATGCGCCAAACTAATGTTCACTGCTTTTTTAATTTGCCAAGCACTTGTTTTACGTAGTTAATTACCTTCTTTTCATCGTCAGTAGTAGGTTTAGATATAGAGAGGTATTGTGTATAATATTGCCTGGCCATAGCGTCATTTTTTACATGTTGTTCGTAAATTCTACCAATATTGTAAAGAGCCAAAGGATCTTTAAAAAGGTAAAATGCGGTGTCGTACGCTCTGATACAACGCTTATAGTCGCCGGTTTCTTCGTAATTATCAGCCAGTGCAAAATAGTATAAGTTTACATTTTTAGAAATGCCGAGGTCTAGGCCTGCGTGCAGCAATTGTACGCTGGTATTAAAGTCGTTTAATTTGTATTTGGCTAATGCCGCGTAATACAACAAAGCCTCTGATTCTACGCCTTGCTGTAGCAAAGTATCGCACACTTTAAAAGCCGCCTGGTAATTGCGTACACTATAATTTGCCATTGATAGGTTAACTGTTGTCCTCGTATCTATTTCGTTGGTGGAAAGCCATTTGTTAGTTAAAGCGGCGGCGTCTGCCATCCTTTTTTGGGTCATATAAGATTTTATTAAAAGCCGGGTAAGGTTGGGGTTAAGTACATCTCTCTTTAAAAATTCAACACCAATGCTATCAGCAGTGGCAAACACTTTGTTTTCAATCAATTTTTCAACTATGGCTGAAGCAATTGTTTCATTGGATGGCTGCATAAAATAGGCGATCCTATACAACACCAAAGCAGAATCAGGACGGTGAACTCCGATATATGCATCTGCTGTAAGTTTATATATCATTGCTTCACCGGGTCGTAATCGGATCAGTCGCTTGTAATAAAAAAGCTCATGCTCAAATTTTTTAAACTGCCTGCTTAAAAGTGCCATATACCTGTTTGCTGAAAAATTTAGTGAGTCAATTAATAATGTTCTGGAATAGTATTGTTCAGCATCGAGGTAATTTCGGCTCATAAAATAGGCGTACCCCAAAGCATTAATAGCGAATACATCAGTAAAGGCGTCGGTATTTTTACTTTTCAGATATTGTATCGTTTCTATATAAGCCTCGTTTTGGAGAAATTCAGTTAATACCTCCTTATTTATGGTTTCGTCCTGCATTTGAGCATGCAGGCTTATACTTATCATAAATACGGCAAGGCTCAACAACATTGCAATCTTGTTTAATGGCGACATTTGCTTTGTTTTTGTAACAGTAAGTTAAGAAGTAAAAGGCTATTTAACTATTTAAAAACAACCAGGCAGGGAAGGCATGTAAACAAGGGTAATTGCTTTGGTATTGCCGGATTCGCGTTCATAGCTTTTGAGCTCCAGCCAGGAAACTCCAGTGTTGCAAACGTAAAGCTCATACTGATAGAAGATTTTAAGATCATCAGAATTTCACCTGCATTACCGGTATGCCGATATTCCATCCACAAGCAACACGAGGAATAGGAATTGGAACCTTTCAGCTTTACAAAAATTAATAAAACCTAACCTGCTTAAGCAGGCCAGGGGCAATAAAATAAGGCCCTTGCGCGGAAAAAAAAGCTTTTCTTCTGCGCTAAATGATAGAGAACCACAAATAATACTTCAACTGATTTTGTACTTTTGATATAAAGACGAAAAGCATTGCAAGATTTTAATACCAATACTGCCAAAAAAAGCTTTAAGGGCACATAAATTTACAAGAAACGTTCACCCTTTTTTGCCTTGTTATACTCCTGTGCCGTAATTGAAAAAGCAGAACCGAATATTTAAATATAAAAAACAGATGAAGATATTATGTTTGAAGCGTTGGTGAACCCCGTGAAGATTATGTTGATGAGAAATCTTTTAGATATACCTTATTATGAAAAATATTTTTTGAATTCACAATAAAACCATGCACTCTCCGGCCTTCGTGATTGGTTATTGCCTATATTGGTGAACGGGCAGGTGAGTGCGGGTAAGGTGTATGAGATGGTGGTGGAGGTGTTGAGTATGGCAGCGGAGGGGAGGTGAAGTGTGGAAAGTGAAGAATACATAAATATTAAAAAGGAACGAGCTGCCAAAAACTTCAATAGAACAAAATATAAGGTTTTTTAGTCAAAGAAGATTTTGCCAACTGGTTTGCCCAATAGATGATAGAGTACAATTGCCAATGCTATTATTACGAAACATCAATACATGATATTGTTTTACTCATTACTGCCGGTTTAATAAAACAACGGCAAATTGGTTATTGCTTTAGAGAGCCGGTTTTAGAAGTTGACAAAAATGATGATCGTTTCATAAAGCACAGTTGTGTTTTATGCTGCTACTACTGCAATAACGATAAAAGTTATACCATGCAAAAGGATGCGTACAAAGACCATTTTGCGGCAAACAGACAAAAATATTTTAAAAAATTATTGCATGAATTAAGGCAAACTCATGTTTGATGAATTAAATAGATACAAAGAACAAGGTCATTTCTTTTTTAGGCCAAATGATAGACTTGCGTTGGTTTGTAACGCTCCTAAAAATTGTAGTGGCATATATTTATGTTACGCATTAAAAAATGGGAAAATAGATTTGGTATATATCGGTATTTCAGGAAGAAAGGGTGCAAATGGAAATATTATTCATAGAAAAGATGGACTAAGGGGTCGGTTTCTAACGGGTAAAACAGACGGCATATTAAGGAAAATATACTGGCCACAAAAAATGATTGAGGAAAACATCGGGGTATTGGATATTTACTGGTATGTAACGCACGGTAATCACAATCAGGATTTTCCAAAAGAATTGGAAATGAAACTCCTTAATAAGTACAAGATGCTCTATGGTAAATTACCAAGATGGAATAGAATGATATAACTTAAACTAGCAATATAAAATGGCAGAAATTCAATCAAGTAGCACCGTTCTTTCAGGGGAGTATTTCGTAGGTGCCGAACTGTTAAGGCGTGGGTTTAGTGTTTGTATCACTATGGGAAATGCAAAAGCAATTGACATACTGGCCTAAAAAGAAGACCACCAATATATTATTCAGGTAAAAGCAATATATAAAACAAAAATGTTGGCTGGCCAATAATGACAGATCTAGTTCATTCTGGTCACTTTTATGTATTTGTAAATCGTAATGCTGATAAAATGGCGGTACCGGATTACTTCATTTGTACAGGAGCAGAAACAAAAGCAAGAGTAAAACAATATGAAACAAAGGGAATTTAGAGTTTGTCAGTTGTTGACAATGATAATTTTAAAGGCAGGTGGGATAAGATAAAATAACTGATTGCCCATGATGCCTTAATGTAAGTCCATAACTCTTAAAATTTATTAGCATGGCTCATAATTTAATGATTGAAAAGGGAAAAGCCAGTATGATGTATACCGGAGAAACCCCCTGGCATAAACTGGGTACCAAACTTTCAAGTCCGGCATCAAGTGCCGAGGCAATTAAAGCCGCTGGCCTTGATTGGAAGGTGACTAAAAAACGCCTATTTGCTATTGATGGTGGCGACATACTGAAGACAGATAAATTTGCTGTGGTAAGACAGGATTTGTGGGGAAAACAAGATTGCAAAACACTGGGTGTTGTAAGTGATGCTTATACCCCTGTACAAAATGAAGACGCATTTAGCTTTTTTGACAATATTGTTGGGAAAGGAGAAGCTATTTATCATACCGCAGGAGCGTTAGGTGACGGAGAACGCATTTGGATATTGGCAAAACTTCCAAATGATATAGTGGTAAAAGGTGATGACGTGCTAAATAAATTTCTGTTAATGGCAAATGGTCACGACGGCACACTTTCAGTTCAAATAAAGTTCACTCCTATCAGGGTGGTCTGTCAAAATACTTTAACCCAGGCACTAAACACAGATTCATCAGGTTTAAAAATATCTCACAGCAGAAATGTTCATAATCGCTTGGCTGATGCAGCAACGACTTTGGGTATAATTCAAACAAGATTTGACGACCTTGAAAAGATGTTTAAGCAAATGGCAGAGAAAAAATTAAACACTGATAAGCTAAGTGAATACCATCAAAGAGTATTTCCTGTTCCCAAAGTAATTAAAACAAAGGATGATGAAGCTAAGACCAGGATGATGGAAAAAATGAAAACGGAATCGGCACATTATTTTGCTGAAGGTTTTGGGAATGATATGGAAGGTATTAAAGGAACTCTGTGGGCTGCCTATAATGGAATAACGGAGTACATTGACCATCACCGGGAAGCTAAAAATGGAGTCGATAAATTAAATTATATATGGTTTGGCGGCGGGCATGCTATTAAAGCCAAAGCTTATAATGAAGCACTTTTGCTTTTAAAGTAGGGAGCTGATTTTATACCATACTGTGGTTTCGCCGCCTTGCCTTGTGGTTAATTAGCGCTCGTGTTAGCAAGTAATATATTTCTTGTTCCCATTACCATTGCATAAGCCCCACAAAGGGGTTAAGGGTACCAAAAAAAATTAACCTTTTGGCCTTGGTTTAAACCTTTTCTTTATTTGCTAATGTAAAGGTGAGATCGGGTAAGGCGTTATAGATGGAGACAGAAGTTTTGAATATGGCGGCGGAGGAGGAGGCAGGCTCTTCAAAATAGCTATTAATGGACAGCTATAACCCGTGTAATACAATCAGTTTACATTCGTTTCAATAAATCCTACCAAGATGGATCACTTCATTCATAATATCTACATAAAAAATTTTAAATCGTTGGCCGATTGTGAGATCAACGACTATAAACCATTAACCTGTTTGTAGGCAGGCCAAACGTAGGAAAATCCAATATTATTGAGGCACTATCTGTTTTCACCATTCCCTATATAAGAAAAAGCGGAAACAAGAAATTATCCAGTCTTATACGAATAGAGAATGAAGGCGAACTATTTTACCATGGCGATTGGGAAAAAGAAACTTTTATAGATACCAACCTGTTTAAATGCAGCATACAGTATCATCCAAAAGAAATTTAAGATTTTATAAACAACATAATAACTAAACCTACGGTGAAAAATTGACGATAAGCTCAACGTGAGTGCTTTTTCTACAAAAGGTGATTTTTGAACCAATAGTAAGAGGTACTCTTACAAGGCAGCTATAAAATATAAAAAGGGGCATGCAAAATACTTGATACCACCTTTCGGTTACAATCTCCTTTCTGTCATCGAAAATTATTCCAAACTTAAAAAGGAGGTGACCGGGTTATTTAAAGTATATGATTTGGAAACGGTTTTTGACAAAGCAAGCCAAACTATTAAAATACTTCAGCAGGGCAAAGATGGCGAAGTATTTCTTATTCCTTATAATTCAATTGCTGACACACTACAGCGCATTATTTTTTACAAAGCGGCGATAGCATCAAATACAAATAGTGTGTTGTTGTTTGAGGAGCCCGAAGCGCATGCCTTTCCGCCGTACATGTCACACCTTACGCAGGAAATGATTCATAAAAAAGATAACCAGTTTTTTATAGCCACACACAGCCCGTTTATTTTGAATGATTTACTTGAAAATGCTCAAGATGAGCTGGCGGTTTTCAATTTGGATTACAGACATCAACAGACGCAGATAAAGCGACTAAGTAGCGCTGAACTACACGAAGTTTTTCAGTACGGCGTTGACCTCTTCACAAATAATGAAACTTATTTGTAATGGATCTTGCCATCATTTCTAAATGTTATATTGACACTAACCTGGTTGAAACCCTTGTACCGCCTGTTGGCAAAGGTTATAATCATTAGCATGGATGCGGTACTGTTACCAAAGTAATGAAGGCGCGTTTAGCCGATGGTTTTGCTGTTGGTATTATTGATAAGGATAAAAGGGAGGTCGATTATTTGCAGCAGTTTGATATTTTGTTATCGTCGGGTTCATTATTACTGCATAAGCACAAAACACGACATCATTATATAATCCAAATTGCTCCGGCTGTAAAGCGTATGATTTTTTCGAATGCGGCAGCAGCCAACATTAACACCGAAGACTACGATTTGCCATCGAATTTTGAAGCGTTTCAAAAAATTTCTAAAACCCAAACCAGCAATAAGGATAATCGGTTTAAAAGACTTTTTAAAGTATTGAAAACGGCTCAGGCCGCTACTTTTAAAAACCTCGAAGCCTGGATTAGATACTTAAAGTATAAAACTTTCCTGGTAAGTATTGATTAACTAAAAGCCCTGTAAAAACCACCTTTTATAACAAGCTACGGCAAAAGATTATCGCTCAATTATTTGTTTTGCATTAGGTGCGTACAACAGGTTTTTAGGAAACAGCTATGTTCATTATTTCTGTGTAGTGGTTGGTGAAACGTTTAATATTGACGATTAATTGCCGATTGAAGATGGAAGTATTACCGCCGCGGTTAACTTGGCTGGAAAACGGGTAAAAGTTTTAAAATTTGCAAGAAGATCAATAAGTTCAGAACTCCTTACCCGATAGATTGAAACACATATTAAACTGCATAATGAAAAAGCTGAAAAAAGTACTTTAATATTCCGATGCCCGGGAACGACGCAACGGCCGTGTCAAAAAAGATATAACGACTGGTTAAAAAAATATTTTAGCCGCACCTTAGTTTGCGTCGGGTAAAGAGTTTTAAAGTTTTATTTGATAATATTACCCAATTCCCATCCCCCTTAATACATCATTGCAAACAACCACAACGGTATTTTTTTCATAATACCGGTTTCTTTGTCATCGGCTGCGGTGTAGGCATTTGCTATGTCTTTTATTTGGCTGGCGTTTTTGGTGCGGCCGCCAACTTCAAAAATGTAATGATCGTTTTACCTTAAAATCGGCTTGGCTATACAGCCCCATCCGGTGGCCCGCGTTAAGCACCTGGTTTACAAAAAAGGTCTCTCTTGCCGTAGCCTTATCAGCCGTTTGGGGCGATAGCGTGTACTGGAGATTAGTATTTTCCAGGTACAGCTTATCAGGTTTTTGTATAATGCTGGTGGTCTTGCCCGCATCCGTCAGTAGGTTTACCAGCCGTGCCTTTTAAAGGTAGTGCAGGTACAGTATTAATGTGTTTAGGGTAATGCCTATTTTCTCGCTCAGCTTACTCACATTTGGTTTAAATGGCACACTAATGCTCAGCAGGTAAAGCAACTCATACACCTTACGTAGGTTGGCCGTAGTTACTCCTTCCACAAATTGAAGGTCGTTTTCAATCACCATTTTTATTACCTGGTCTAGCCTTAGGGAATACGAGTTGATGTTTTTTCTAAAAAAAGGATAATAGCCATACTGTAAATAATTAGTGAAATGTTGCGCCGGCTTTATTGAGCTGCTGATATCTGAGCCTATCTGTACATTTCTTTCTACAATATCGTTTAGAGAAACGGCAGCGATACTTCCCTGTTACAAAAACAAAAGGAACTCGCGGTACGAAAGCCCCGGTAGTTCATATTGCACACTTCTTCGGCTGAGGTCGGCGTTTTGGCGTAGCATATCGTTTATACTGTAAGCGGTAAATATTATTTTTAAATCGAGGTAAAAATCGTAAATTTTTTTAATTTCAATTGCCCAGACGGGATACTTATGCACTTCGTAAAAAAGCAATAATTTACCATCCATTTCGCTAAACCACGCAGCAACATTTATTATCTTATTTTCGCTACAATAGAGGTTGTCCAGCGTTAGATATAGCACCTCGGTACCAACGCCAAAGGTTTTTTTAGCATACTGTAAAAGCAAAGTGGTTTTTCCTGTTCCCCCGTGCTCCCAAAATTCCAATCAATCTGTCAGTCCAATATATGCGGTCCGTAAGAAATCTGCTCATTCCTTGTTGCTGGTTTCGGAGTAGCAAATTAGATTTTTTAAATAATTGTTCCATAAATGGCTTTTTACATAAAGCAACTTAAGGTCATTTATGTTTTTTGCAAAAGCAATTTTATAATATTGTTACTTCATACATAAATCAATTTATGAGGAAAAATGCTTTTTCGGCAGAAATTAAACGCTAAAATGAACCGCTCACATTCACTCACCAAATACCCATGCATTGGCACTATCTAACTCGTTCTGGTTAATCATGTGGCCCATGCCGGGGTACACTTTTACCCTAACATTGCCATTCATTTGTTTAAGTATGGTTTCGGTTTCGTACACCCGGCCTACAGGTACATGCGGGTCGGGGTTGCTGGTGCCTATAAATATGGGCGTTTGGTCAAAGTTGCCTGAGTAATTAATTGAGTCAATCTCGGCGCCAATTAGCCCGCCGGTAAAAGCCGCTACGCCACCATATTTTGCTGCGTTTCGGGTTACGTATTCAAGTGTAAGGCATGCGCCTTGCGAAAAGCCCATAAAGTAAATATCACTTTTGGCAATCCCTGCTTTTTCAATATCGTTTACTATATTTTGTACCAACGCAAGGGCCGAAGTAACCCAAGGCTCGTTGTGCAATAGAGGGGACATGAACGAGTAAGGATACCAGGTATTATTGGTGGCTTCGGGTGCCAGTAAAGCAAACTCATTCACATTTAGGTAGGCAGCCATTTGCAAAATATCGTTGGCATTTGCACCACGGCCGTGCAACATTATTAATGCTTTGGATGCTTCTGCCAGGGGTTTACCCGCCGATATAACCTTTTTATCGTGCATAATTTGTGTGTGCTTTTGGCGTTCTATCTTTTCAAATTACAAAACATTCCCTAACAGGTAACCATCACCAATAATTGCCTGGCGCCGGGCTAATTTAAATACCTGTAAAAACATTCATTTGGCAGAAATATTTACATCACTAAATCCACTATAAAGCATTACCGCCAACGCCAATCTATAAAAAAATAATTGCTATCCGCAATCTGGTATTGATATTTTGGAACTGGGCTTTAAAGCTGTTTCGTCAGTTGTTGCAGCCTGGCTATATGGCCATAGAAGTCGCACTCGTGTACTGCTGGTAATTTTATTCAGCCTTTTTATCAATATTTTATAGTCAGCATTGAGTGTACTAAAAAACGGATAGTCATTAAAAAAACCTACCCGCATTTTGCCACTTCAACGGGCCAACCTGCGTAATGCCTGCCCATAAAGCTAAAAGTTATATCAAATTAGGCAGCACTGCTTCAATTTTAGTGCGCTGTATTTCGTATTGCCCCGGTAATTGCAATCCCATACCTAAATGTTCCAGCGGTTCATCTTTAGTAAAACCCGGGTTGTCGGTAGCAATCTCAAACAGCACACCACCCGGCTCGCGAAAGTATAAGGAAAAGAAATAATCGCGGTCAATTTTTGGGGTGATGCTTAAACCTTTTTTGGCTACTTTTTCTCTAAACTCCATCAGCACTTCCTCGTTTTTAACCCTAAACGCTACGTGATGGTTGGTACCTGCTGAACCGCGGCCCGGTGCCATGGTGGCATCTTCAATAATATCTACAATGGCTGCATTATTTACCGCATTGGTTATAAATCTATATCGGTTGCCTTCCTGTTGCAGCAAGGTAAACCCAAAAATATCAGTAAGTATGGTGGCGGTAGGGCCTATGCTTCTTACCAATAAGGTTACCGTATGAAAACCTCTTAATGCATTTTCATCGCTGGTATCGGCTATAAGCCATGGTTTACGGGTATCTGGTTGTAAAGGCTCAATAAAATCTATCAACAAACCATCGGGGTCAGCAAAGGGAAGGTGTAGTTCGCCAAAAATTTCTTCGGTTTGTGCTGGTGTTATGCCATTTTCAATCAATCGGCTTCTCCAAAAATCAATACTTCCGCCGGGCACTGCATAGCCAATATTAGTGGCCATTCCAGAGCCAATTTGACCTTTGCCAATATTGCCCCATGGAAAAAACGTGAGTATGGTACCCGGTGTGCCCTTTTCGTCGCCAAAATAAAAATGATAGGTACCAGGGTCATCAAAGTTCACTGTCTTTTTTACCAGCCGTTGGCCAAGAACCCTGGTATAAAAATCAAGATTTTGTTTTGCATTACCGGCTATAGCAGTTATATGATGTAAACCAAGAATTGTATTCATAAACATTTTTTATATAATTAATTAACGTGTTGTCAACCTTACCTGCAACAATATTTTTTAAAGTAAAAAACAAAATTATAATACAATTAATTTTACGGCAAATATACATTTTAACATGCTAAAAATCAAAAGTTGCGTTTCTATATTGGGCCTTTTAACAACGTAAAAGTATTATTGTTGCGCTAAAAATACCTCTCGGTCAAGCCCGGCATTAAGCCAGATGTGTATTTTATAGTTGATGATTTACCATATGGAAATAATCAGGAGTAAAATCCATTATGTGAAACGGAAACTACCATTATATTTAAAAAATTTGAACGAACCGTTCCTTCAGCCTGCATATTGAAAAACCCATATTGAAACCCTTTTTATTTTGTCAAATTAATTCCTATGCCAATATTTAAAGCTATCCTGTTCTGTTTAGAATTATTAAATACTGTTAGTATTCCATATCCCGATGCTCCAATTTTAGAAAATGCATTCCTTAAGCCCAAAAGGTATTCGCAACCAACATTTACAAATATTTTTGATGTCAGTTCCCTTTTATAAGTAAACCCTATTGGTATTGCCAAATCTGTATTTATAAATCTTTTTTCGGCAGAAGGTAAAAGAATATCTTCAAGTATAATGTCCTGGTTGTCCTTACGCTTAATAGCTAAGCGCAAACTAATTCCTGAATAAATATTTATTACTAATTTTTTTTTAAAATAGAATAATTAATAGTCAGCGGAATTCTTAAGTAGTTTAATGATACTGTTAAAATTTTTCGGTTAAAGCTTGGGAAAGCGCTATCAGCTTTAAAATTTATATTTTGTCCTTGTTGCGTGTATTCTTATCCTGTACTTACGCTTATATTGGAAAATAAATGATAACTATACAAAATATTAATTGAACTATTAAATGTTTGGTTCCCTTTTCGTGAAGCAAAATAATAATTTTGAAAATTTTAAAATTGCTTGCCAAAATAGGTAACACCGGGCTTATAATTTATTGACATTTGCTGCTTTTGTCCAATGGCGGCAACAGGTAGAAACAAGCATGACATAAATAAACTCGATTTCATAATTTGTTTTTTGAGTTGACAAATTAAATATTTAATTCGTCGCTTACCAGTAAATGGTTCAGCATAGAAATATGCAAAAAATAACTTGTGGCATCATTGGGTCAGCCATAGAAAATACTCGATAAAAAGTAAAAACAACAAACGTTGTATGTTTGGCTGAAATAGACGGTTAAAACATTGTTTAACGCTTAGTCTTCCGTAAACGCACCATCAGCATAACAAAACAACCATTGCTAGCCAGGCTCGTCCGAAATTACTACCGGGTGTTGTGTTTGGTGGTAATGTGTTGTCATATGTTTATTTGGCAAGCTATCGCAGCAAAGGGTAGCTGCGCAGGTTTGGCAGGTGCGTAAATGTACCCATTGGCTATTGGTTTTTATACACTCATCGCAATGGTAGGCTGCAGGTGTTATTAATTGTTGTGTGGCACCTATATGGCTACAAACGGCTGCTGGCATGTTTGTTTTTTTTATGATAATAAAAAGTTTTGTTGATTATTTTATAAGGGTGATTACCCGTTTTTTTTAAGGTGCCACGCCCGTGGATGGGTAAATGCCCGCAGGCCTATGTGGCCAAGCGTGCTGCCTATGCCCGAGTGCCTGCGGCCACTCCATGGCAGGGCAGCACTTACGCGGTCGCAACAGTTCCAATAGGCAGTTCCGGTATCTGCTTTTTGTAAAATTGCTTCGGCACGTTGTTGGTTATTGCTATACACACTGGCAGTCAGCCCGTATTCGCTGTCGTTCATCAGGGCAATGGCTTCATCATCGGTGGCTACTTTACAAATACCTATTAATGGTCCAAAGGTTTCATCGCGCATTACCTTCATTTTATGGGTAACATTTATTAGTACTGTTGGCTCAAAATAAAAACCTTTGGTGCGTAGGCGGCGTCCGCCAGTTAAAATGGTGGCACCTTTGCGTACTGCGTCTACAATTTGTTTTTCAAGCACTGGTATTTGTTCTTTGCGCGTAAGCGGACCAAAATAAATATCAGCCTCTTCAGGGTTACCCACCCGCCAACTTTTTACCTGGCTGGTAAAGGCCTCTATATATTGGTCGTACACTTTTTCGTGTACATATATCCGTTCAACTGCGCAGCAGCTTTGGCCGTTATTATAAAAGGCGCCATCGGCGGTGGCTTCTGCAACAGCCTTCAAATCATCAATTTCGTCTGTAACGTACAATGCATCTTTTCCGCCCAATTCGCATTGGCAGGGTACCATTTTAGCAGCCACTTTTTCGTAAATGTATTTGCCTGTATGGTACGATCCCGTAAAAAAATACCCGTTAAAAGGAAGTTTTAGAAGCTGTTCGCCAGTTTTTGCCCCGCCAATAGCCACTGCAAAAACTTTGACTGGCACGCCTGCCTGTATAAGGTATTTCTCAATTTGAAGCCCGGTAAGCGAAGCGTGTTCCGATGGTTTGTACATAACTGCATTGCCTGCCAACAGCGCCGGAATAAATACATTGACCCCCACCAGGTATGGATAATTCCATGCGCTAATGTTGCATACAACTCCTAATGGTTCATAGCTTATACGCTCTTGCAGGCCAGTTTGTTTTGTCACTACCTCGTTGGCCAAATAAGTGGTGGCGTTGTCTGTCAGCCACTCAATTCGTTTTATAGCTCCATTTATTTCGTTGCGCGATTGTTGCAGCGGCTTGCCTACCTCGCTGGTCAGTATGGTTGCCAGTTCTTCAATATTTTGGTTTAATAACACTGCAAAGCCCTTACAAACCAGTACACGATCTTCAAGTGTTACGGACTTCCATACAGGCTGCTGACTGCTCAGCATTGTAAACTTTTTTGCCAGGCTTTCTTTATTGTCTTCATCCAATTGTTGCAATACCTTTTCGGTAGCAGGGTTAATAATGTCCATGTTTATAAAAATTTAGCCGGTGGTAATAGCCTTTGTAAAAGTATGAATGATATTTTTTGATAGTTCATTTTGCTGGTCGGCCATGCGCTCGGGGTGCCATTGTACCAGCAACATAAACGGTTTGTTAGTCTTATCTGCAAACTCCAATCCTTCAATTTCGCCATTATGGCCCACGGCATTTATTATTAAACCACTGCCTGTTTTTTGTGGGTCGGCCATTTGGTGGTGGGCACTGTTTACAACCCCGGTACTTAAGCCACATAGCTGGTGCAAAAGTGTATTTTTTACAATGGTCACTTCATGCTGTTTGTCAAACGTATCAAGGTTGCTGTGCAGTACATTGGCTTCGGTACCCAGGTCTTGTATTAATTTACCGCCTAAAATTACATTTACCAGTTGCAGCCCACGGCATATGCCAAGCAACGGCTTAAGGTGTTGTTGACTATAGTTAAAAATGCTGGTTTCAAAAATATCGCGTTTGGTGTTGAACGTTGCAGGCTTATTGGCATAATACTTTTCGCCTCCGTACATATCCGGGTCAATATCATCGCCGCCGGTAAGTAAAAATCCATCGCACTGTTTAAAGTCGGCAGTGTTATTTTCCCAGTAATTAAGACTGACTAATTCAACCTCGTTATTCAGGCCCTGCCTTGCAAACCAGGTTGTATAGTTGTGCATTTTTACTGGCGTAAAGCTGATGCCTATTTTTAAACGGTTCATTTTTTTGTAGAAGGTTTAGTTTAAATGCTTTTAATGGCGGGTAATTTACACTACAAAACCTGGTGTTATGCTGGTTTTGATTGTTTAGGATAGATGTTTGCCCCGGTTTGCAATGGGGCATTCCCTACCCTACGCTTTTGGCAAATACCTATTATTTAACATTAAACTAAAAGCGGTAAAACCGCATTACCGGTATGTGAACGCCAAATGGAACAAGGCGTAGCAAAAATAGCCAACACAAAGGGCCTGTTGCTATCGCCCAAAGGTAGGGGCAATTACCAAGCAATGGTAAGGGTGACACTGGTACTTTATGCTTATATATAGGGGTTTGCCGGGGCCACTACCAAGCAATGGTAAGGTTGACACGCCCAAACAGTCAACTTAATATTATTGCCCAAAACTGTAATTTGCCGCCGTGTTTTCATCAATAATTAACCAAACTCAACACCATCATGCAAACAATTTCGCCAGGTAAAATCTGTTTCTCATTACTAATCCCGCTGTTTTTGATTGCGAAAGCCCAATCGCAAACAACCATCCCTTCCATTAAAGTAAACCAGGATAGAATAGAAAAACGCATTAATGAGCTGGCGGTTTTTGGAAAAGATAGCCTTGGCCGCGGTTATCGCGTTGCCTATACGGCAGGCGACATTAAAGGCCGTGCATGGTTTATATATGAAATGAAAAAAGCTGGCCTGCAAGTATCCATAGATGCTGCGGGTAACATTATAGGTAATCGAAAAGGCAAAAATTCTTCGCTTAAGCCATTGGCCTTTGGCTCGCACATTGATATGGTGCCCGACGGTGGCAACTACGATGGTTGTGTGGGATCGATAGGTGCGTTGGAGGTAATTGAAACGCTTAACCAAAACAACATAATTACCGAACACCCTTTGCGGGTATACATTTTTAGCAACGAAGAAGGAGGCACCTTTGGCAGTGCAGCGCTGGCAGGTAAACTTAGCGCGGGTGGGTTAAAAATTACCAGCCAAAGCGGCGTTAGTATAGGCAACGGCATAAAAGCCATAGGTGGCGACCCCGCAAAAATAGCTTTCGTTAAAATGAACCGTGGCGACCTTGAAGCCTTTGTTGAACTGCATATAGAACAAGGTGGATTACTTGAAAAGCAACAATTACAGATTGGTGTGGTGGAGGGCATTGTTGGTATTGAACATTGGATGGTAACGGTAGAAGGCTTTGCCAACCATGCCGGCACCACGCCCATGAACCTGCGGCAGGATGCCTTGTTGGCTGCTGCTAAATTTATAGTGGCGGTTAATGAAGTAGCTAATTCGTACAAAGGGCGACAGGTAGCAACGGTTGGTAAATTAACGGTTCAGCCGGGTGCTTATAATGTAATACCCGGCAAAGTACAGTTGGGTTTGGAGATAAGAGATTTATCGTACGACAAGGTTTGGCAAATGTTTCGTGATATGGAAACGAAGGCTACAGACATTGGCACGGCCTCTGGTACTAAATTTTCGTTTCAATACCAGGACGCTGCATCCAAACCAGCTCTGACCGATAAAAACATACAATCCGCTATAGAGGCATCGGTCAAGGCATTGGGTTATACCTATCAATATATGCAGAGTGGAGCAGGGCACGACGCACAGGAGATGGCGTTGGTAGCACCGGTGGGAATGATATTTGTGCCTAGCGTAGGCGGTATCAGCCACTCGCCAAAAGAGTTTACTACTGCCAAAGACATGGCTAATGGAGCCAACGTATTATTGCAAACCATCTTAATGCTCGATAAAAAGTAAAAGACGGGACAATTTATTTGCCACCAGCTATATTCTTTAAACCTTTATCCTACCCCTTATCTTTATTCTCTTAAACTTTATTACTATGATTGTACGATTGCTTGCCGTAGCTATCCTTTTTTGCGTAACCACTGTCAACAAAGCACAAAACCCCTGGAAAATTACTTCGGCCACCATCGATCCATCAAATTATTTCGGCGAAACGGTTGCCAACGGAATGATAGGGCTGGTATCATCGCCCGAGCCGTTTAAGGTAAAAGATGTGGTGCTTAATGGCGCGTTCGATTTATATGGCCGGGGCCGGGTTAGCAACATTCTTAAAACGTTCAATTTTGTAAATATGTACCTGGAAGTAGATGGTGCACGAATAGAGCGTTTTAACCAGGTACAAAATATGCAGCAGGAGCTGAATATGCAATATGGCAGTATGACCACCTCATTTAATTATGGTGATAAGGCTGTTGTAAACTATACTATATATGCTTTACGTCATTTGCCTTACACCGCGTTGGTTGACGTGACCGTGACCGCTAAAAAAGATATGGAAATTACTGCGGCCAGCGTAATGGAAGCACCCGATTTATTAAAAGATGTACAGAATTATTATAACGAAATAGACCGGCCGCATGTGCGCATTTCGCTGCTTACTTCGGTGGCCAAAAGCCCTACCGGTAAATTAATTATGGCTGCCTCCAATAGTTTTTTATTTAATGAAGTGCATGGTTTTGAGCCATCGGTAATACATGAAATGTGGGACAATAACATGCACCTGACTAAGTTTAAAAAAAAGTTGAAGGCCGGCGAAACTTATCGTTATGCAGTAGTGGGTTCGGCCATTACCAGTGCCCAACACGACGACCCGCTAAACGAAGCCGAGCGGCTAACCATTTTTGCCGCCCTTGAAGGAAAGCAGCGGCTACTTGCGTTTCACAACAAGGCGTGGGACGAATTGTGGAAAAGCGATATAGTGATAGAAGGCGATGCCAAAACCCAGCAGGAAGTGCACAGCATGATTTACCACTTGTACGCTTTTGCCAGGTCGGGCACTGCTTATGGTATGTCGCCCATGGGTTTAAGCGGCCTTGGTTACAACGGCCACTCCTTTTGGGATACCGAAATATGGATGTACCCCTCGTTATTGTTGCTACAGCCCGGCATAGCAAAATCGTTAATGGAATACCGATACCAGCGACTGGAAGCTGCCAAACATAATGCCTTTGCACACGGGTATAAGGGCGCCATGTTTCCGTGGGAGAGCGCTGCCAGCGGCAACGAAGAGACACCGGTTTGGGCACTTAGCGGCCCGTTTGAACATCATATAACTGCCGATGTTGGCGTGGCTGCCTGGAACTACTATGCCGTTACGCAGGATAAGGAATGGTTAAGGGAACGCGGCTATCCGTTGCTAAAAGCCACCGCCGATTTTTGGGCCAGCAGGGTAGAACGAAATGGCCCCGGCAAATACGATATTAAAAACGTGGTGGCCGCCGATGAGTGGGCCGAAAACGTGGACAATAACGCCTTTACCAATGCCGCAGCCCGCGCAAACCTGGGTTTTGCCACCGATGCCGCCATTTTGCTGGGCCTGAAACCCGACCCCGACTGGTTGCTGGTAAAAGCAAATATTCCCATACTAACCTTTGCCGACGGTGTAACTAAAGAGCATGCTACCTATGCAGGCGAGCAAATTAAGCAGGGCGATGTAAACCTGCTGTCTTACCCATTTAAAGAAGTAACAGCACCCGCGGCCATTTTAAAAGATCTGAACTACTACGAGCCAAGGGTAGGTGAGGGGCCTGCAATGACCCATGCTATTTTCTCCATTTTGTATAGCCGCCTCGGCATGCCCGATAAAGCGCTAAAAGCCTTTCAGGTGGGCTACACACCCAACATGCGGCCCCCCTTTGGCGTAATTGCCGAAACGGCCACAGGCAATAATCCGTATTTCTTAACCGGCGCAGGCGGTATGGTACAGGCTATGCTTAATGGTTTTGGTGGCCTCGATATTACTCCTACAGGTTTAATACAGCTAAAAACCAAACTGCCCACCCAATGGAAAAGCCTAACCCTCACCGGTATTGGTATTGAGCGTAAAACGTATACGGTTAAATAAATTATTTTAAATGTTGAATGTGGATTTTTAAATAGAGGAGGATTGCATCGTACCTCGCAACGACGGGAAGGGAATGCCTCGTACCCCGCAACGACGGGAAGGGATTGCTTTCCCGAAACCAGCTTTGGGACAGGCTTTACCTCGCAACGACGAACCATTCCAAAAAAACTCATAACTCTAAACTCATAACTCTAAACTCATAACTCTAAACTCATAACTCATAACTCTAAACTCATAACTCTAAACTCATAACTCTAAACTCATAACTCTAAACTCATAACTCTAAACTCATAACTTCCCACGCAGCCATCCACTGCCGTTTTTTGTCAAATGAACATAAATTGGTAATTTCCGCCCTGTTGTGAAAAAAATAGCTGCCATATTATTGATTGCTTTGTTTGTATTTAACCTTGCCGGTTACCGGTGGGTGTTTAATTACATGCAACAACAGGCCGATGTGCAGCTTGCTGTAACCCTTGATAATAACAATTACAATGAGGCCGACCTCATTACCCTTAGTGTTCCAACAAACCTTCCTTACCAAACTGACCGCCCAAATTTTGAGCGGGTAGACGGCGAAATAAATTACCAGGGTAAGGTGTATAAATATGTAAAACGAAAAATTGTTGACGGTCAGTTGGTATTGCTATGCCTGCCCGACCATAATAAAATGCGCCTGCAGTCGGCCCGCGACGATTTTTTTAAAAACGCTAACGACCTGCTGCAAAACAACCAATCCAAAAAGTCTGATCATTCAAAAAATACTGGTGTAAAGTTTTCGGTAAGCGACTATATCGCTGCCGATGCCGCAACGCTTTTACTGGTTGGTATGCTTATCAATACCTCGCATACAACGCTCAACTGTCAGCATCTTCCCAATCTTTCCATTAAAATTCCCTGGCAGCCGCCCAGAGTTGCTTAAATCGGGCCGGCAGGCTTCAAAATTTTTTTTGGGCCAGGCATGGTGGCTATTATTAAGCTTTTGTTGTGTCACTCCCTTGTACTGCATATCATTACGCAGCAACAATACCAGGCTACCTGCTTAATAAAAATCATACATAAAATCTTCCATTTTTTATAAGCAAGGCGTACGCTTATGCCTGGTTAATTAACCAAATGTTTAATGAAGTGTGCAAATCGCTCCGGCGGTCATTGGCGCATACATCTCCAAAAATTTTCTGAAATAAGTATTATTATGAATAAATTATTATTAGCTCTTTCAATAGTTGTTTTCCTGTTTTCGTGTAAACAATCAACCGAATATAAAAAGGTTACCAGCGACCCTATCCTGTATAGTAAAACCGTAAAAAAGCTAAACGACATTGTGTTGGAAAACAACTTTCCACCAATGATTGCCGCCCGCAATTATACCTATGCCAACATTGCGGCCTACGAGGTAATTTGTGGTGGTAATAAACAATATAAGTCGTTGGTAAACCAGATAGCCGGTTTTAAAAGTGTGGCGGCTCCTGAAGCAGAAATGGACATAGATTATCCATTTGCTGCCATGCTGGCCTTTTGTAAGGTGGGCAATGCAGTTACATTTCCCGAAGGCAGTATGGATGAGTACGTGGCCGGGCTGGAGAAAAAAATAAAAAAGGCTGGTATGCCACGAAGCGTTTTTAACGATAGTAAAGCGTATGCTGACATGGTATCGGACGCCGTAATGGCGTGGAGTAAAGACGATAATTATGCCCGCCTGCGCAGTTCCAGCAAGTTTTCGGTAACCGAAGAAGAAGGCCGTTGGGTGCCAACGCCACCTATGTACGCCCAGGCGCTTGAACCACATTGGATGGAAATACGGTCGCTGGTAATGGACAGTGCATCGCAGTTTATGCCGCCCAGGCCACCAAAATATGAGCCCAAAAATACATCGGGCCGTTTTTATAAAGAGTTGATGCTGGTACAAAAAACTGTTGACAGCCTTACCCCCGAACAAAAACATATAGCCGATTTTTGGGACGATAACTCCTTTAAGTTAAACGTGATAGGCCATGTAATGTATGCTACCAAAAAGTTTTCGCCCGCCGGGCATTGGATGAATATTGTAGGTATTATTGGCCAAAAACAAAACGCGGACTTTGCCACAACTGTTTCGGCGTATGCGCAAACTTCTATTGCCCTGTTCGATGCCTTTATAAGTGCCTGGGACGAAAAATACCGCAGTAACTACATCAGGCCCGAAACAGTTATTAACAAGTATTATAACCCCGACTGGAAAACGTATATACAAACACCGCCTTTTCCTGAATACACCAGCGGGCATGCCGTTATTTCTGCAGCTGCCGCCGAGGTTATGACCCATTATTTTGGCGATAATGTAGCTTACACCGACTCGTCTGAGCTTGAGTTTGGCATTCCTAACCGCACCTTTACCTCGGTACGCCAGGCGGCTAAGGAAGCTGGTATGTCGCGGGTATATGGTGGCATCCACTACAAAAACAGTTGCGAAGTAGGCACCCTGGAAGGTGTGCAAGTGGGACAATTGATTATAAATCGCCTGACAATGAAAACGGACCTTTCAAAACCTGCAGAGCTGGCTAATAAATAATTACCAACTAACAAAATAACCAATGATTATCCGCTATTTAATACACTTAATGCTGTATGTAAAATCAAAATAAAAAAAGCTGAAAAAATTACCAGCAGTATACGAGTGCAACCTCTATGGCTATAGAGGCAGGCTGCAACGACTGATGAAAACAGCTATGAAGCCCGGTACCAAAATATCAGCACCAGGTTGCGGATAGTTATTAAAATAACCCTTGCTTTTATGAAACCATTATATAAATTTCTAACATTGTTATTGATGTCTTCTATCAATGTTGTAGCATGGGCGCAAACCGATGTTGACGCCATCACAATGGGTAAAAACAGTTTTTGTACCGGTTTTGTATACACCAGCAGTAGCTGGACAAATTATTGGGAAGGAACCAATAAAAGAGACAACCCAAACCTTGGAAAAGTAAGTACTCAATCGGTAAGCTATATAGGTAATTATGGCATTACCAAAAAACTAAATGTTATAGTGAGTTTGCCCTATGTAAAAACCAGGGCTTCTGCCGGTTACAAGAGGGGTCTTGATGGTGTACAGGATGCAAACCTTTGGGCTAAGTATCAACTGATTAAAAAAAATATAGGTCATGGCACTTTTTTATTGTTTACTGTAGGTGGCTTAACTATTCCCACAAACAAATACGTAACCGATTACCTGCCTTTGTCCATAGGACTTGGTAGTACCAACGCCTCGTTACGGATTATTGCCGACTACCAAATAAACAATTGGTTTGCAACAACATCGTTAACACACGTATTGCGCAGCAATATAAAACTGGATCGCAATTCGTACTATACCACCACGCTGCACAATACCAACGAGGTAGCCATGCCCAACGCCACGCAGGTAAATGTAAGGGCTGGGTATAGGTCGCCGCGACTGATAGCCGAGGCCGTTTTTAATAATTGGACAACGCTTGGTGGGTTCGACATCACCAAAAACAACATGCCTTTTCCCAGCAACAGAATGAATGCAACCACCGCAGGGGTAAATTTTAAATACAACCTAACCAAAGTTGAAAAGGTGTCCGTTACCGGGGGTACAAACTATGTTTTGGCGGGCCGAAATGTTGGTCAGTCAACCACCTTTTACGGAGGTATATTTCTCCTGATGGATTTTACCCGTTCATCTAAAAAAACAGCAGTTTCTACTTCCAAATAAAATAAATATGAAAAAGCTAATACACATTTTACCGCTCCTGGCTTTTGTACTTTTTCTCATTCCACAATCGTGTTCTAAAAAAGTGGAAGGGATAACAGACAATGCACCTGCCCTTCAACCCGGTAAAACAGACGCCGAGGCAGGTTCATGGAAAACAATCCTGTTAACGTCTCCGGCGGAAATTACAGTTGCTGCGCCAGGGCTTACCACTACGCCCGATTATATTGCCCAGCTAAACGAAATAAAATCGTGGCAGGCAACTATTACTACCGAAGAAAGAAAGTTAGTGCAGTATTGGAGCGCCGGAGCTGTGCTGCGCTGGAACGAAATTTTACGTGAGCTGGTAGCAAAACATAATATTCCACCGTACCAGAATGCTGATAACACGTACCCCATTCCAAATGCGAACAACCCGTTGGCTTATCCAACTTTTCCGTTTTCGAACCCGCCCTATGCGGCAAGGGCTTATGCGTATGTAAGCGCCGCCCAGTACGATGGGTTGGTGGCTGCTATGTACTATAAAAAATTGTACAACAGGCCGGCACCTTTTAAAGTAGATGCCAGTATAAATGTACTTGTACCAAAATCTGATTTACCATCTTATCCATCGGAAGCTGCGGTGGTGACAGGGGCAGCGGTAGAAACATTGAAGCTGCTTTTTCCCGGCGACCAGGAGTATATTCAACAGCGGGCAGAAGACCACAAAAGATCGAGGATTATTGCCGGCGCCAATGTTAGAAGCGATATAGAGGCGGGCGAAGCGCTTGGTAAAGCGGTGGCTCAAAAATTTGTAGCAAGGGCAAGGGGCGATAGGGCAGGTGCCGCGGTAGGTAATGCTCAAATTTGGGCGCAATTGGAAATTGACTGTAAGGCCCGCGGCGAAATTCCGTGGATCAGTTTGGATGCGCCGGCCCGACCGCCAATGTTGCCCGTTTTTGGTAGAGTGCGTGCATTTCTTTTCGATTCGCTCACAGCTGTTTCGTTGCGGGCCGGCCCGCCGCCCTCAACTGCCAGCGAGCAAATGAAAAAAGAAACAGCCGAGATTTATGAACTGTCAAAAAACCCTACCCGTGAGCAAATCCGTATTGCGCATTTTTGGGCCGATGGTATAAACACCGCCACGCCGCCCGGCCATTGGAATGCAATAGCTGCCTCGGATTTTATTGGTAAAAGTTTTAGTGAGGTGCGATGGGGCCGTAACCTGGCGCTGCTGAATATGGCGTTAATGGATGCAGCCATAGTTTGTTGGGATACCAAATATTTATACTACAACCCACGTCCATCGCAAATGGATCCCCGCATTAAAACGGTAACGGGCGTGCCCAATTTTCCGGCATATATCTCGGGCCATTCAACGTTTAGCGGGGCGGCTGCCGAAATACTTTCGTACATCAACCCCAAAAAGGCACCAACGTATGCAGCCATGGCACAGGAGGCTTCACTATCCAGACTGTATGGTGGTATTCATTTTCGGTCGGACTGTGACGAAGGACTAATTACCGGTAAAAAAATAGGGGTTTATGCCGTAAACAGGGGCAAAACTGATGGAGCGGATTGATGGGTAAATTACTCATTTTGTATAGACTTGGAGGTTTTTATAAAATGGCCGCCTAAGTTAAAACTGGCCGTCCAGTTTTTTTACGTATTCGATAAATTAAGCTGAAGGTATTAAAGCAAATCTTTTTGCTACTCAAATATCCCATTACTCAAATGCTTAAAAGCCTCCATAGCACCCATGTACTCGCAGGTGCGGCCACCGGCTTTATTGCCATTGGCGATGACAGCCTTCCACTCGTCGATTGTCATTGCTAAAATGTCATCGAGGCTAAAATTGCTTAACTGGTACAATACGGCACCAACAAAAGCATCGCCGGCACCGGTGGTATCTATTGGTTTAACGAATATGCTGGGTACTATTATTTTTTCGTTTTTATAAACCAGCATGGTACCTTCTTTACCCAGCGTAATGGCAAAAGTGGCGGTGGTTTTTTTACTTAAGATACTGCTTGCTTCGTCTATGGCCGAACTGTTAGTTAGCAGCATGGCTTCTTCGTCACTTACTTTAAAAAAGTGACAGCGTTCCATAAAATACCACGACTGTTCAATAAAGGTGGCGGTATTGTTTTTAAAAAGAAGGTGTCGGTAGTTTGGGTCGAAGCTAATAAACAGGTTGTTGTCAATGGCTTTATGCAACAGGCCCTTGTAGGTTTGTTGTAAAGGTCCCGGTAAAAAGCCGGTAGCAGACCCAAAATGTACGATAGAACATTCGGCCAGGTTAATGCCGTCCACGTCGCTTTCGCTTAGCTGGCCATCGGCACCGCGATTAAATACAAAATCCCGTTCGCCATCGTTCATAAGCGATACGTAGGCAAACGTGGTAAAATAGTCTTTGTCTTGCTGCATGTATTGTGTAGATACCCCAAAGTCTTTCATTACCTCTATCAACTGTTCACCAAAGGGGTCGGCACCTACTTTGGCTGCCAACAACACATCTCCGCCAAGGGCTGCTATGGCTGCAGCTACATTGGTTGGGGCACCGCCTGGCTTTTTTAAAAAATGCTCCCCTTTTGATAGCGTAGAACCAGTATCGGTACATATCATATCAATAAGTGCTTCGCCAATACAGAGGATTTTCATGAGGGGGATAAATTAAAAAGTAAAAAGTAAAAAGTAAAAAGTAAAAAAGAACAACTGAAAAGGCAGTAGAGGTTTCTCTTTTAAAAGTGATAGTGTGATATTTTTTGACCGCAATTAGTGGTTTGCGGGTTTTGTTTTTTAGCTGGGGTTGTTACTGTGTACTTAACGCGGGTTAAAGATGGAAGCCAACGTATCATCTTGTTTTTATCATTTCCTCAAGGGGTTATTTTCCATACATTTCTTTAAATTTTAGGTACACACCGTTGCTCCAGCCAAACCCGTCCTGCGAGGGGTATTCGCCGCCGCCACTTTCTAAAGTTATATTTTCGACATTGTATTTTTCCATCATTTTACCTGTGTTGGCATATACTTTTTCATTCACTTTCATCCAACGCCCGGCCACTGTTTTTGCCAATTCGTCGTAACTGTAATTATCAAGCCCCACCACTGCAATAAACTGTAAGGGCGCCCAGCCATTGGGGGCATCCCACTGCTGGCCGGTAGCGTAGGGGGTGGTGACCAATCCACCAGGTTTTAAAAATTTTTTTTGTAGTACATCGTGCACATGGGCTGCCTGTGGCCTGGTGGCAATTTTAGAAAGCAAGGGAAAAACTCCTGCCAGAGAGTAGCGGTTGGTAGTTTGTTTTTTAATAAAATTATAGTCGAAAAAATAATGTAGCTCACTATTCCAGCAGTAGTCAACAATGGCCATTCGCCTGTCTGTTGCCCGCTGCCTGTATTGTTTGGCACGTGTATACAATTGTTGGCTGGTGAGCGCCTTTTCAATAATAAGCTCGTAATTGTACAGCAAACAATTAAGGTCCACCGGTATTATATCGGTCGTTTCAATGGTGGTAAGGTGCATAGTATCGGCCAGCCACCTGCTGCTAAAATCCCAGCCACTTTCGGCGCCTGCCCGCAGGTTTGTGTAAGCAGCATTTACATTGCCTTTTGTTTCGCGGGCTGTTTTAACGTCTTCATAATAGCTTTCCTGCCTTGGGGCCACCCTATCGTCGTAAAACCTGTTTAGTACCAAGCCGTCGGGCATTTTTACTACCCTTCGGTTTTGCTGCCCCGTGGTAAGGTCTTCCGCTCCTTCCATCCACCATCGGTATTCTTTTTCCATGGCGGGTAAATATTTTTCGTACACTTCATTGCCTTTTTGTTGGTGTAGCAAGTCAACCATCATAGCAAAATACGGCGGTTGCGACCTGCTTAAATAGTAATTACGGTTACCATTGGGTATATGGTCATAGGTATTAATAAGGTAAGCAAAGTTGTCCAGCATATCCTCTACCAGGTCAAGACGCTTGCTAACTACCAGGCCCTGCATGGTAAAATAACTGTCCCAGTAGTATATTTCTCTAAACCTGCCACCCGGCACTATATAAGGGTTTGGCAGGGGCAATAACGAACTATATTTTTCGGGAACATCGGCCTTACGGGTAAGTATCGGCCAAAGATTGTTAAGATGTTCTTCAAGGCTTTTGGTTTTAACCATGGGAGGCTGTGTTAAAGCAACCGGGAGCGCAAAGTGCTGTACCACAAAATTTTTTAATGCAACAGTAGTATCGCCTGTTATTTTTAATGCGCCATACTTTTCTAAAATAACCCTGGGGTCAAATTTTGGTACAGCGTCGGTAAAGGTTTTATTGTCGCCTAATACCCTGTAAAGTTGTACATCTTTAAATAGTTTACCCCACAAAACGTCGGGGGTTATTATTTTAGAAACACTTGCCTTTGCCTGTGGCGAAATAAGTTTTGGCAGGTTTTTTTGAAGCGTTGCAGGCGCTTGTCCCCAAACACTAATTGTTAACAAAAAGAAAACTACACTATAGAAATATTTTTTCATGTGCACCGATTATTAATAGCCAACCTATGTAGCAACAGGAAAGCCGCGTTATAAATGGAAGGTGGGAAAAATGAGGCCGGCCTTTAAGCCATTGACAGGGCAATTAATTCAGCTACATCCATTACCTGCACCTCGTTTTCTTTTTCTTTGTTTTTAACACCATCGGTCATCATGGTATTGCAAAAAGGGCAGGCAGCGGCAATTATGGTTGCTTTGGTATCAAGTGCTTCCTCAATGCGCTCAATGTTTACGTAGCGGGTGCCGGCTTCTTCTTCCTTAAACATTTGGCCACCACCAGCGCCGCAACACAAGCCATTGCTACGGCAGCGTTTCATTTCAACCAACTCGGCATCCAACGCTTCCAGCACCTTGCGTGGGGCTTCATAAATGTTGTTGGACCGGCCCAGGTAACAACTATCATGGTAGGTAATTCGTTTTCCTTTAAAAGTTCCTCCTTCTTTCAAAACAATTTTGCCTTCATTAATTAATTGTTGAAGTAACGTGGTATGGTGTATCACTTCATAGTTTCCACCAAGCTCGGGATATTCGTTTTTTAGCGTATTAAAGCAATGAGGGCAGGTGGTTACAATTTTTTTGATGTTATAACCATTCAGCACCTGTATATTTTGATAAGCCATCATTTGAAACAAAAACTCGTTTCCCGACCGCCTTGCCGGGTCGCCGGTGCAGGCTTCCTCTTTGCCTAAAATGGCGTAGTTAACGCTCACTTTGTGTAATATGGTGGCAAACGCTTTGGTTATTTTTTGCGCACGCTGGTCATAACTTCCCGAGCAGCCAACCCAAAAAAGTATCTCAGGAGTTTCGCCTTTCGCCATCAATTCAGCCATTGTAGGTACCGTCATCAATATTTATTTTTTAACTGGTTGCAATTTATACAATTCGTTATTGGTTGCTTAACATTATATCAAGGTGTGTAATTACCCTGTATGCTTTCATTTTATATGTGGGGTATTGTAATTTTACAAACAGTTATAGCTGGCTTTAACAGGAGCAACTATATATGGGACATACTATTGTAAAACTGCTAATTTGTTTTGCTCCAAAAAAATAGTGTTATCTCTATGTTTATAAAGGCAAGCCAATACCTGAACTTATAAATGTGTCACTGCCGGGCCCCCCAAAAATTTCCCGGCTGCCTATTATTGCCAAAAGCAGCCGTGTTGTGTTATACACGGTACCGTTGATATTGTTATAAAATATTTGATTTAAGATAGACTTACATTTGCGGGCTGATTAAAAAGATAGTTTTTGACGAAATTTTGGCAACGATTGACTAATTGGGAGCAATGGCCCTTTTTTGTGGTGTATTCCCCGCTCCTTTTTTTATGGATCTATTATTCCATACGGGCCCGTAACGTTTGGTATTTTTCGCCGGTAAATCCCGGGCTGGAGTTTTCGGGTTTTGAGGGCGAAGGCAAAAAAGAGATGTATGACCTGATGGCGTCAAAATACTATCCTCCCACTACCTATATCCACCCGTTGCAGCCATTTAACGAGGTATTGCTTCAATTAAAAAACAGGAAGCTTACTTTTCCTTTGGTGGTAAAGCCCGACCGCGGTATGCAGGGTATTTTGTTTAGGGTAGCGCAAAATGAAGCCGAATTAAAAGCCTATCACCAGCAAATGCCCGTATCGTACGTAGTGCAGGGCTTTGTCGATCTTCCGCTGGAGTTTAGTGTATTTCACATACGCTATCCCGGCCAGCCAAAAGGAATATTAACAGGGTTTATATTAAAGGAATTTTTATCGATAAAGGGAGATGGAAGCTCTGATATTGCCTCGCTTATAGCACAACACCCCAAGGCTGCAAAAAGGCAAAAGCAATTATTAATAACACACAAGCCAAATCTGAACTGCGTATTGCCTGTGGGCCAAAAGTATTATTTAAGTTATGCCGGTAACCATAACCAGGGAGCAAAGTTTGTAAACCTGTGTAACGAAATTGACGACCGTTTGCGCAATGTGTTTGATGAAATAAGTAACGAGTGCCAGTCGTTTTACTATGGTCGTTACGATCTTAAATGTTCGTCGATGGACGATTTGAAGGCTGGAAAAAATTTTTCGATATTGGAGTTTAATGGGGCGGGGGCAGAGCCTAATCATATTTACGACTGCAATATGACGTACCCGCAGGCTCTTAAAGAAATTGCCATGCACTGGAAATATTTATACCAGATAGGAAAAATAAATAACTTCAATGGCGTACCCTACTGGAGTTTTAATAAAGGATGGAGGTATTTAAAAGATGCCCGCAAAATGTTTTCAATGCTTAGGCAACATGATACAATTACGTAATGGAAGCTATATTTTACATTCAAGCACGGGCAAACCGGTTGCCTTTGGCAGGTTCCGTTACAAACATTATAGAAAGGGTATCATTCAATAGTTCATGATTGTACAACTTATAAAGGCATTTTTTACCGGTATGCTGGTTAGCTTTCTTGGCCAGTTGCCCCTGGGTAACGTAAACATTACTGCTACACAATTAACCGTACAGGAAAACAACCGCAATGCCTGGAAGTTTGCTTTTGGCCTAGCCGTGGTAGAAGTAGCGTACGTGCGCCTGGTGTTGACCGGGTTAGACTGGGTATTAGCCAACAAAACGGTGTTTAAAATAATTGAATCGGTATCGGTTATACTTTTTTTGGTTTTAGGGGTGGCCAGTTTATGGTCGGCACAAAAACAAGGAGCAGAAAAAAAAGGCCTTTTATTAAATAATACGCTCGACAGGTTTTTGTTGGGCGTAAGCATAAGCGCCGTTAACCCGGTACAAATTCCTTTTTGGTTTACATGGAGCCTTTATTTAGTAAATGGAAATTGGTTACACCCAATAGCCAGCGAGTACAACCTGTTTACAGCAGGCGCAGGTGTGGGAACGCTTATAGGCCTTGCAGTATACATTTATGGTGGTAAGTGGGCCATAAAAAAATTGAATGCCAACAACAGGTCGCTAAACCGGTTTATGGGGGCAGTATTTATTTTAGTGGCGTTGTTGCAATGGTATAAATTAATATACGATCCATGGATCAATACTTTAAAATAGGCCCTCCATTTTAAAACAGGATTGATGGCTATTTTAAGACGCAATTACGATTGCTACATTTACGGTAAACTGGTGTAGTTGTTATTTCATCATTATTATTTTCAAAAACTATGGCACACCGGTTTTAAAAACGATCATATGTAAAATGTTATTTATACTTAAATATTATGAATGAATTATTGATGTAGGAGAGTGCCAGATGTTCAAATCATGTTAAAAAAAATACCAAACGCGTAAAACAAATGACTGACATTTATTTTAACAAATTGAAATTTTTGTAATTTATTAGAAGTTGACTGATAGTTGCCTTTGTTTATTCAATTTGATTTAGCTAAAAATTATGTCTAACTTAAAGGGATAAAATTTCCAACTATGAACCAACATACCATTTCAAGGGCATCTGTAAGCCTTTTGGCCATTGTACTTATTATTTTTGGTGTCTTTCATTTTACCAATCCACAAAGCATGGTAATTTTTGTACCTGACTGGGTGCCGGGAGGCATTATTTGGGTGTATTTTGTAGGCGCAGCTTTTGTGGTAGCCGGGCTTTCTTTTTTAACAAATAAGCTGGTAAAGTTTTCGGGCTACGCACTGGCCATTTTACTGCTCATTTTTGTACTCACTATCCATTTGCCTAACTGGTTTAATAGTGGCGACCCTGACTTAAGAAAAGCATCGTTTGTAAATTTGTTAAAGGATGTTGCCCTGTCGGCATTTGCCTTATACATTGCAAGTAATGCCGATTATCGTGCAAGTTTAACTGAGCACGACTGACGCCTCAACCAGCCATCACTCCCTTACAATTGCCTGCTTTTTTAAGCAGGTAAGCACGCAATTTTAATATTTGCCATGTGCGAATTTTATTAGCTTTTTAGGGCAAAGCATTCCCGGAAAGGTTTATTTTTAAGGCGAATAAATACTGATTAATGTATGGGCAAAAAAAAGCTGGTAGTGCTTACCGGCGCCGGCATAAGTGCCGAAAGCGGTTTAAAAACCTTTAGAGACAGCGATGGTTTGTGGGAAAACTATAGCCTTGAAGATGTTGCCACCCCTACAGGTTTTAAAAAAAACCCTCATCTGGTACTCCATTTTTACAACCAGCGCCGGGCCGATGTGGCAAAGGCCTTGCCAAACGCGGCTCACATTGGTCTGGCAGATTTGCAAAATGCTTTTGATGTAATCATCATTACCCAAAATATTGACGACCTGCACGAGCGGGCCGGCAGCAAAAATGTACTGCACCTGCATGGCCAGATATTTAAAATGCGCAGCGTTTTAAACGAAAACGAAATTTTTGACATTACCGGTAACATATTACCGGGCGACCTTGCGCCCGATGGTGGGCAATTGAGGCCTCATATTGTTTGGTTTAACGAGTTAGTGCCTATGTTGGAACCCGCAGCCGAATTAGTAGAATTGGCCGATTATTTTGTGGTGGTGGGCACATCGCTACAAGTATATCCTGCAGCCGGGTTACTTAACCATGCCCCGCGCCCCATACCTAAGTTTATTATCGACACAAATATTCCATATTCAAGCTACCTGTATAATTTAACCACTATACAAAAAACCGCCGTACTTGGGGTAAAGGAATTAAGTGAGATACTATTGGAAAGGCGGTAAGCAATTGCTTTTAAATGGGTTGTTGAATACGAACTTCAATTAAATTATGCCCATCTTTTTCATTAAAAAACTGGCATTTTTATTTTTAGCCACGCCGGGTAATATGGTATAATCAAACAGTAACTCGTTGTTTTGTATGGTACTCTCAAAACAATAGTTTACCACCTTGTCAGGATGTTGGTTTTGCAGGTTGCTTAGGGCAAGGTCGTGGGTGGCAAACAGCGACAGGCAATGGTATTGTATTAATTTTTGAACAAACTGGTGAGAGCCCTGAAACTTATCGTCGCTGTTGGTGCCACGTAATATTTCGTCTATCAATACCAGGCTGGGTTGGCCACCCAAAATTTCATCCACTATATAATGCAGCCGCTTTAACTCGGCCATAAAATAACTGGTGTGCTGTTGCAGCGAGTCGCTAATGCGTATGGAGGTGTATAAACGCATGGGCGAAAAAACAAACTGTGCTGCACAAACCGGCAAGCCGCATTGCGCAAGTAATACGTTGGTACCAACGGTGCGTAAAAAGGTAGTTTTGCCCGACATGTTGGAGCCTGTTATCAACATTAACTGCTGGGGTGAGCCGAGGGTAATATCGTTGGCAACATTTTCGTTTAGGCTTATTAATGGGTGATACAGCCCCGTGGCCCGTATGCCAAGCTTTTGTGTAAACGTTGGGTACTTATTTTCAGGACGATTGAATGCATACGTAGCAAGGCTGTTCAAACATTCTATGGTGCCTACTGCCTTAATCCAAATAGCAAGGTTGTTTCTGTGTTGGCGTTTCCAGCGCTCAAGGGCTGCAAGGCAGTGTACATCGTACAGCAAAAAACTGTTCAGCAATATAAACACCAATATGTTCATCCGTTGGTCTAGCAGGTTTGATAATTGGGAAAGCTTTTTTATTTCTTTACCCGCCTGCAGCGTTTGCTGTTGTAAATGCTGCAATAAAACCGCCTGCTGTACTTCTACTTTCGAAAACCGCTCCAACATATTGGCATAGCCCTTCAGCACTTCTTCTTTTTTACCTATTATATTGCTTTGTTGGCCCGTATGTTTTATTACATTGCCTAAACATAACCAACTTACCAAAATGCTTAGCACCAGCGGTATATAGTTGCCTGTTTCAAGGTTGTATAGCAGGGTAGCAATATTAATAATTGGTAATAGAAAGCTAGCTACTAACAACCACTTTTTTGTGGGTAACACCAGCGGCTGCAGTACCCACGTAAAAAGATCGTTGTGGTTTAGTGGCTGCGCATGTACCACCATAGCTTCTGCAAGAATTGCCTGCCGCGTATTGGTTTGCGGCGAAAAAGTGCTAATTGCCTGTTGGTAAACCTCGATACTTTGTTGTTCGGTAAACGATTTTTTTAGCAACCCCGCCAGTTCGTTTTGGCCTTGCAACGTTTGTGTGCGGTTAAGCATTTCAAATAATGAGCCATTGCCAAATACATCCAGGTCGTCAAGGTACGATTGGGGTAATACCTCCACCGGCTTGCCTGCAAACCGGTTGGTTTGCTGGTTAAACATTCCCTGTTCGTTGATATTTATCTGTAAAAGGTGATCAATAAAGGTGCGATGGTTGTTTAGCCGTGTGCTGTATTGTATTAACCATAAAAAAATACTTAACGCAGCAAAGGTTGCCAAAATGGTTAGGGTACTTACCTGCCAAAACAGGCTGTATATGCCTGCACCAAATGCAATAAAAACCATCAACCTCGCCACCGATGCCCTCCATAGGTGGTTCTTAATTATTTTTAGCTCCGCGGTGTATTTTGCAATCAATTGTTCGTAAACCTGTGGCGGTACGGCATGCTTCATAGGTAATGTAATTAAATGCCTGCTTTTTCTTTAAATACGATACCGTATTTTTTTAACTCTTCCAGCACCGGTTCGTAAATGGCCTGGTGTATAGGTATGTGCAGGCCGGTCAAATTTATTTTGCCTTGTAGTATAAACCTTGCCGCAATACCCAGCGGAAGTCCCACCGTTTTGGCCATGGCAGTATGGGTACTATCCTTGCCTTCGGTAACTAATAAACTGTAGGCAGCGTGAGGGATGCCGGTAATGGTATAATTGATTTCGTGCAGCATTACCACCATGTCCTTATCGTGTGGCTCAAGAGCCAGTTTTTTTTCAATAACAAACTGTATTACATCTGCTGCACTGCATTTGCCTTTGTTAATAACCTCGTTGCTATCTAACCCTAAAAAAAATAACTGTTTAAGGCTTAGGTTGGCTTCATGCATTTTTAGGGCTACGGCCGTAGCAGCTTTTTCCTTTATGTCTTCTACGTTTAGGGTATCCAGTTCGCCCTTTTCGTTTACCAACATCATTGCTTCCTCGTAGCCCGGCTCGTTTTCGTCTGCTGCCTTTTCCACTTCCAGCAACTGCATTAGGTCATTCATTAAATCTTTTGCAAACGATAGGCGGGTGGTAAGCATTTGCGTTAACCAATCGCTAAAACCATGTTTTTCAAAATGAAGCTTAAAAAATTCGGCTATGGTCATGCCATCCGTATCGTACTGAATCTCTTCGCTGGTTAGTTGCAAATCGATCATATTTTTCCAGCCAAAGCAAAAGTCGGGGTGTCGTAGGGTGGTGCGTATAAAGGTATCGGCCTCCTGCAACTGGTATAATGGAATGTATTGCAACGAGTCGCGGTTAGGGTAATACGACCATAGTATTTGTCCGGGAATTTCAATAATATTTTCTGTGCTAAACAACTTTTCGTACGGCAGTCGTACAATCTTACCTTCTTCTTTATAAATGGCGCCTGCTTTACCTGCTAAAACAATATTTTTTGGGTTCCAGCTTACTTTATAATGCCAAGGGTTGTTGTCGCTTTCGGGGGCAACCAACCCCCCACAATGCGATTTAAAACTCGTTATCTTACCACCCACCTGCTTCACTTCGTCAATTAGTTTAACGGCACTCATGTGGTCAATACCGGGGTCAAGGCCCATTTCGTATAAAAAAAGGATACCCTTATTTTTTATAGCTTTTTCCATTGCTTTTACCTTATCGTCAAGGTAGGAAGCGGTCAGCAAATGTTTTCCAAATTTTAGGCAACTTTCGGCTACAAGGTAATGAAGCGCCGGTGGAAGCATAGAAATTATAATATCGGCATTGGTCACTAATTTGTTTCGTTGGGCAACGTTTTCGACATTAATCACCCTGGCTTTAACATTGGTATGACTGCCTACCTTTTGCTGCAGGAATGTTTCATTGCCATCAACAACGGTTGCCTGCCAACCCAATTCAACCGTTATCTCCTTTAAATAATCAATTAATACCGTTGCCGATTTTCCCGCTCCAAACAGTAAAATATGCTTCATGTAAACAAATGTAAACAAGCAAAGCTGGTTATCATTGGTAAACGGCATTACTTTTAAAGCAACAGCAAAAAATCCACTGCTCACAGCCATCGGCCTTTAGGTGAAGGCGGCGTATTTGTATTGTGGTTTTTATTGTTATCAGGCCTCATTTTTTGCATAGTTGCGGCTAACTTTTCATAGGGGGGTAGGCGTTAAAATGTTTTTCATGTTTTCATCACGCTGTTTCACCAATTGCGCCACCGCTTTTTTTACGGTTGCGTCACCAAATGGAGGTGGTGGGTTATTTTTTTACAATTGGCCCTGAGCCTCAAAAAAAGTGTAAAAAACTTTTAACATTGCAGTAGTTTGGGTTAATAATAACTGCATCTCTTTTTTAAGCATTAGGTTGGCATGCGCCGGTTTTTGCTCCGCAGAAGGAGGAGCGCCAGGGGGCAATTGTGGTTGGGCAGTGGCGGCCGTGCCTGTTGCAACAATGGCAGCGATAAATAATACTTTTTTCATTGTGTTTGTGTTTTTGTAGACTATAGTTTCGAGCGGGGGTTCAAAATCCTTCGCCGTTTTTTAAAAAGATGGCCCCTTTTTTAATTGTAACTACATTGCCCGCAGAAATCACATAACAACAGGATAGCACTACGATTGCCGTGTGGCGGAATACCACCTTTGGTAGTGCCGATTGTTAACCGTGGCCAATCAACAATGTATGGTAAACACTACCAACCGGCAGCATAAAGCATTTGGGTAAAACAAGCTTAGCGAGCAGCACGTAATAAAAGGGCAAAATGACCTCCGCCAGCAAATAATTATCTTAATAATAACACCACTGCCCCTATAGCAGTCATGCCAAGCACCAGTTGCCTGAACAGTTTATCTGACGTGCGTTTAATAAGCTTAATACCAATGGCAAAGCCTATTAATATAACAGGAACTATTTTGGCATCTAACAAAAGAGTGTTGGCCGTTATAGTATGCCACACCCAAATATGAAAGGGTAGCTTTATAAAGTTGATGATAAAAAACAGCCATGATGCTGTACCAATAAACTGGTTGCGGGGCAGCCTGTTGGCCAGCAGGTAAATGTTTGAAAACGCACCTGCTACATTGCCCACCATTGTGGTAAAGCCGGCCGTAAAACCCATGGATATTGCAAATGCTTTGTTTTTTGGAACGGAAACGGATTTTTTATTGTTCCACCAAAACATGAAGATTGCGGTGGCCAACACAATACCCGACAGCCATTGTCTAAACGATTGCTCGGGCAGGTCTTTACCAAAATAAACACCTGCCAATACGCCCAAAACCATCCACGGCAATAGCTTTACTATGTGGCCCCAATGGGCATGGCGGTGGTAGTGGTAAACAGCCAACACATCGCCAACTAATAACAGCGGCATTAATATGCCGGTAGAGGCTTTGCCGCCAAACACAAAAATTAATATGGTAACCAGTATTACATCAAGCCCCGATACGCCAGCTTTGTTTAAGCCAACCAACAGGCCGCCAATTAAAACAAGTATCCATTGAACCAGGGTTAAGTAATGCATGTGCTAAAAAAAGTGCGTAAAGATGCATAAGAAAATCAACCTGTGGGTTTTCTCTGTTCTATTAAAAGGGCCTTTAGCAGTTTAGGTAAGTAATATGGAACGGCAGTTAAAAGAAAGCTTGTGTTATGCGGATCATTTATCCTTCCATGCATTCTCCAAAAAGCGAAGTATGTTGCCATGCATTAAATTGTCGATATCGCCAATGGAATAACCGCGCTTTTGCAGCAGGGATGGAAACGATTGCAGATCGGCAATGGAACTAATGTTAGTAGGGCATTGCTCTGTACCAAAACCGCCGTCCAGATCTGAGCCTATAGAAACGTGCAGGCAATTACCTGCCAGTTGGCAAATGTGGTCAATATGGTCAATAAGTTTATTGAGTGTAACGCCTCTTTCTGCAGGTAGCGAAATGCCCCTTTCCCAACCCGGTACTATCATCCATGCGTCCATTGCTGCGCCAATAACTGCTCCACGGTTAATCAGTGCTTTTATTTGATCGTTTCTAAACTGCCTGTTGTGGTTTACTATGCTACGCACATTGCTGTGGCTTGCCCAAACATGCCCATTAAAATGGCCAAGCGCCTGCCAAAATGCATCGTCGCATAAATGGGTGGCATCTAAAATAATATTTAGCCGCTCCATTTGTTTAAGTAGTGCCAACCCCTCAATACCCATTTTGCCGGTAGCATCGGTACCGTTGGCGTAACGGCCGGGGCCATAATGGGCGGGTCCAATGGCACGTAGCCCGTTGCTCCATGCCTTTTCTACATAGCTAATATCTATTAACGAATCGGCACCCTCAAGGCTCAGAATATAACCAACCGGTCGTTTTTGGGTGTCGGTTTTTTTGTTCCATTTTTCAAGGTGGTCCCGTAGGCCTGTTGCATTGTGTACCTGTACCATTTCGCCACCAGCTTCCATGGCCTTGTACCAGGCAAGTTGTGCCTGTGTTTGGGCCCATGCCTGGCTGGGGCTGTGCCAACCGGGCAGCGGATTATCTGCGCTTACATACCGTGCAATTTGCGTTGCCACTACTAACCCAATATTTCCGCGGCGCAGTTCGGGCAGCGATACTACGGCGTTGCCCCTGTCGGGTTTATCGGTCAGCCCGCGCTCTCTTTCGTTTATAGCCGTTACCGGAAGTGTTAAGTCCCTGTTCCATTCCATTGCGTTCATAGCCAGGTCTAAATGACCATCTACAATAAACATATTGGTTAATTTATTTTATAAAAAAGATAGCTGATTTTTTTATTTGGCCAGGCTTTTATAGCGGAACTATATGGTCAATATCCTGTCCCTTGCCTCTATGCGCCAACGCTCGCCAGCCTGCCCATGCTTAATCACCACTGCACTATCATATAAGGCTACCGTTGGGCAAATATGGTGTGGCAAGCCGTACAATACATCGCCCACTTCAAGCTGTTCATCGGCAGGGTAAGAGGCAACCAAATGTTCTTCACTTTGGCTAACGAAGGCGAGGTTTGGCGCATTTAAAAAGGTAATTCTTTTATCGATAGTATTTTCGGCCGCAATAGATTTATGTCCGATATCAATACACGCAAGGCCAGGCGAAGGCAGCGATATTACCCTGCCTAGCACCAATGCCGCGGTTACAAAAGGTTGTTCGGGGCAAAGCTGCAGGTAGGTTTTATCCCAATACACAAAAGTGCCGGGGCTACATTCAACTTCGGGCCATTTTGCATGTACCGAAAAGGTGGGCGACCCGCCTGCAATGATTACCGGTTTTTTGTAGCCTTCGTTTTTAAGTTGCTGCTTCATTTGTTTAACCGCTGCAAATGCTTGGTTGCAAGCTGCTATTTTTTGCTGTTCATCAATATGCCTAATGTGGCCATCGTAGCAATGAAAGCCCCGTACGTAAATGGATGGCAGTGCTGTGCAATATTTATAAAGTGCCAACGCTTTGTTGCCTACTGCTACGCCGGTGCGGTTCATGCCCATGTTTACATCAACATAAACTGATAATTCAGCTGCGTTTGCTATTGCGGCGGCTGATAAATGACTGGCCGCTGATTGATTGTCTGCCAGGCACGAAAAATGGGTTGCAGTATATTTATCAATCAATTTAAAAAGCCTGGTTATTTTGGGCCCTATGGGTTGGTAGGCCAGCAGTACGTCAATTGCACCTGTCATACCCAGCAGTTCGGCCTCGGCTATGGTGGCGCATTTAAATTTGGTAATGCCTGCTGCTATCATAAGTGCTACGGTAGCCCGGTTTTTATTGGTTTTAATGTGTGGCCTAAGCCGCGATACATTGCCCACCATAGCAATAGCCGCAGCTATGTTTTGATGTACTCTTTCTTTATAAATTAAAAGGGTGGGAGAGTCGATCCCGGCAATGTTTTTAACCGTATACCAGTTAGTCATTATTTGCAAATAAGTCGGTTATGGTTCAATTTCAAACATACCTTCAATTTCTACTGGTATGTTATCGGGCAGCGAGCCCATACCCACGGCACTACGTACGCCTACACCTTTTTCAGTACCCCAAATGGTTCTAAACAGTTCGCTACAGCCGTTAATTACGTAGGGGTGTTTGTCAAACTCCGGTAAGCAGTTTACCATTCCTAATATTTTAATTACTCTTTTTACCCGGTCAAGACTGCCAAGGTTGGCCTGCAAAGTAGCCAGTATGGCTAATGCTACCTGTTGCGCAGCCTGTTTGCCTTCGTCAATATTCATTGTTTGCCCAATCCGCCCAACAATAAAAGTGCCGTCGTTAAGTATTGGTCCATGCCCCGATACGTACAAATGGTTTCCATTTATTAAAAATGGTTTGTATACGCCTAGTGGTTTTGGCGGTGGTGGCAGTACCAACCCGGTTTGTGCAAAGCGTTCGGTAGGGGTAAGTTGTTCGTTGCTCACTTTTTTTTGTAATTAAATGATGATAAAATAAAAATAACCTTCTTTTTTTGTCTCATACGGTTGTACTATTTTCCGTTTGATCAAATAAAAAGTTCCAGTATAAAAACACCTGCAAGCCCCACCAGCGAAACAATGGTTTCCATTAGGGTCCACGACCGCACAGTATCTTTTATTGACAGGTTAAAATACTCTTTAAATAACCAAAACCCCGAGTCGTTTACATGAGATAAGGCAAGGCTGCCCGCACCAATGGAAAGGACCATTAAATTAGGGTTTACTCCCGATTTGGCAATAAGTGGTGCTACAATGCCAGCTGCTGTTAGCCCGGCAACGGTGGCTGACCCCACACAAACCCGAATAACGGCAGCTATCATCCATGCAAGTAACAACGGGTGCATGCTGAGGCCGTTTAGCTGCGTTGCAATCTGGCCGCTAACGCCACTGTCAATCAACACTTGTTTTAGCGATCCGGCACTGCCTATAATTAGCAGTATACCTGCCACTTCTTTTATCGAATCTGCATATATTGCCATAATGTTTTTCATGGACATACCTTGCTGCAAGCCGATGCTGTACGTTGCATAAGCCAAAGCAATAATCATTACTATGGCGGGTTCGGCTAAAAACAATACAATGGAGTTAATGTTGGGGGGAAGCTTTATGACCAGGGGAATAATGGTAGCCGCCATAAGCAATATAACAGGTAGTAATGCCGAAATAAAGCTTTTTGCTGTACCGGGTAATTGCTCTGCAGGCAGCCTGATTGCTACAAAGGCTTCCAACGGTTGGGAATGTATATGTTTTAGTGTTTTTGAAAATAATGGTCCTGCTATAATAATAGCTGGTACTGCCAGTATTAAACCGTACAACAAGGTCATGCCCAGGTTAGCGTTAAATTGCATTACCAGCGCCGTTGGTCCGGGGTGGGGAGGAAGAAAGCCAAACGTAACCGATAAAGCGGCTAACATAGGCAACCCAATGTACACAGCAGGTAATTTATATTGATAAGAAACAGAAAATATAAGTGGCACTACCAGTACAAAACCTACCCCATAAAACAAGGGAATACCAATAATAAATCCTGTTACCAATAAAGCCCATTGAATGTATTTTGTACCAAAAGCCTGCATCATTACATCGGCAATTTTTTGTGCAGCCCCGCTGTCGGCTACTAGTTTACCTAACATGGCCCCCAGTACAATAATTACCACCAGCGACCCAAGTGTATCGCCCATACCTTTTTGAACTGAGCCTACAACCTTAATAAACGGTATACCTAATAAAACTCCCGTTACAATGGAAATAAAAAGAAAGGCAAGAAAAGGGTTGATCTTACCCCACGAAATCAAAAGGATAAGCCCAATTATGCAAAGTGAGATAATAAGGAAGGTCATTGGCAAAACAAGGTTTAGTCGGTATGCGGTATGAAGATATTGTTTACCGATTTAACACGTTTGCTTTCTGTTTATTTATTTTAGAATGTCCAACCTTACTTTTTTAAAACCTTTAGGGTAGGTGGGGTACCAAAATAAATAAAAAAGGCCCATCACACCGGGTGAAAGGCCATCATAAAATTTAATGGTTTGTTTTACTCTAAAACGGGCTGTATGTTCAATTATTCTTCGGCCGGGAGTGGGTTACGCCTGCTGGGTACAACGGTACCCTCATCCTCGCTTAAGTACACAAAAAAATTGTTTAAACCATAAATGTCGCCCGGCACCTTGGGTAAGCCTGGTTCTGCATTACGGTCGTATGGCCCCAACAATTCTCCGGAAAATTTTAGTTCTTTTAATTTCTCCTCGTGGGTTAGTTTTTTAAAGCTGTCGATATCAATCATTATCAGGTAAGTTAGAGGTTATTGTTTTTATAATGTTGCCTGTTCATTTTTGCAAATTTATCGATATCGGCCCTTGATTGGCGTTTTATTGTAAAAAATTGAAAAACCAGCAGTCTTTAATCTGTAATATTAAATGCTCATTTTTATATAACTCTTTAGTAAAATTACCTTTTTGCTTTACCTCGAAAATATTTTTCTCACATAATTTCCGGCTTTTTCAATCAGTTCTACATTTTCCTCCAGCGGCTTAAGGTCGGTATTTGAATAATTTTGAAGCTGGGCCGGATATAAAATAATGTAACTGTTGTTTGTAAAATACTTGGTTAGGTAACGGGGTAGTTTGGCCATATGGCTATTATGCGATAAATGCCCCTTTCGCGACGAAATGATAATGAACAAGTCATCTTGCTTCACCTCCCGGGTAAACACTAAAAACTCGTCCCAATCTAAAAATGGTTTATAGGTAACCTGGTTGTATGGTTTGCCCGATGCGTTTATTTGCTGTAGCATACCTATGGTTTCGTTGTCGGCATACATTAGTAGTGGTAAACTGGTTTCTTTGGCAATATTTCGTAACCTGGAAAACCAGTGTTGAAAACCCAATTCGTAGTTAGCATTAGGTGGTACTGCCACTACTATCCGTGTTAGGGTATTTAGGGGTTGCGTATCCTGGTATATATAAATGGTTTCGTTGGTCCGCTCCAGTATTTTTTCGGTAAGCGAACCATAAAAATTATCCGACTTGTTAGATTGTTTGTGTAGTGCTACTACTATATCGGTTATAGAATGCTCCTTAATAGTGTAAACAATTCCGTTGGTAATATTTACATCGTACCTGTTAATGGGTATTACCTGGTTATCGGTAGAGGCAGCATGTTTAATCGCCATTTCCATCATCTTTTTTCCTGCGGTGGACGAACTGCCTGTAACGTCCTGTCCGTTAACCACGTGCAAGGCAAACAAAGGGGCTTTGTTGGTATTGTGTTGCAAAAGAAAAGCAAGGTCAACCAGCCTGTTAACCGTTTCAGGATAAGCCAATGAAATCAATATTTTTTCTGAAGGCAGGGCTTCGCTAACATCGGTGGTAGGGTTTTCAATAAGGGCAATGCGGCGGCTTGCTTTTTCTGACGCAAATGAACTTATAGTGCAAGTAAATAGTATCATTAAGATGGTGCCATTTAGTACATCTTCGTTTAACAGCCTTATTGGGTCGCCATTAAGTGTTTCTCCTAATATTACGTTATAACCTACTAATACCACCGCCAGCGTGGCACCAACCCGTGCATTGCTGAGGCCAAAAATAAGCTGCCTTTCATTGGCCGTTAATTTAAAGGTTTTTTGGGTAAACCATGCAGCAGTAAATTTTGAGGCAGTAGCAACAATAATCATTACCGATGCTACCTTAAGCGCACCAAAGCCCTTTAGCAATACACTAAAATCAACCAGCATGCCAACTCCAATTAAAAAAAAAGGAATAAATAAGGCATTGCCTACAAAGTCAATCCTGTTCATTAACGGCGAAGTATGCGGTATAAATTTATTGAGGGCAAGACCACTTAAAAAGGCCCCAATGATAGCCTCAAGCCCCGCCGCTTCGGCCAAAAAAGAACCGAGAAAAACCATTGCCAGTACAAAAATGTATTGAGAAATGCTGTCGTCGAATTTTTTAAAAAACCAGCGGGCTATAATGGGGAAACCAAATAAAACAATTGCCGCAAAAATGATGGATGAAATGCCCAACCTTAGCCAAAAAGCCGAAGTAATCTCGCCTTTGGTAGTACCAATAATGGCTGCCAATACCAATAATGCCAATAGATCGGTAATTATTGTACCACCTATGGTTAGGGTTACGGCACGGTTACGGGCAATGCCATAGCGGCTGGCAATGGGGTAAGCCAATAAGGTATGCGAGGCAAGCATGCATCCTATCAACAATGCAGTAGACAGGTCAAAACCCAATAAAAAATAGGCCGCTGCTGTACCGGAGGCCATGGGTATTATAAAAGTGTACATGCCAAAAACAGCACTTTGCACCCTTTTCTTTTTAAATTCCTGCAGGTCAATTTCAAGGCCTGCTGTCAACATTATATACAACAAGCCCACCGTGCCAAACAACACAATACTGCTGTCGCGCAATAGTAGGTTTAACCCGTGTGGGCCTATAATTACCCCGGCTGCTATCAGGCCAATAATATGGGGTACTTTTATTTTATTAAATAGTATTGGAGCAAATAAAATAATAAATAACACCAGCGAAAAAATAATGACCGGGTTGGTTAAAGGCAGGTCAAAGTTTAGCTTATTCAATAATATCATTCGTGCATTTTTTCCGGGTTAATTAACGACTTAACTGTAAAGAATAAACAATTTTGCAATCAGGTCTCAGTATTTCGCGCTGCCCGTCCAGCGCCCGTTCGTTCTGAATTTTTAAGCGTACGGCTATCTTTGTGGCCGGCTCGTCTGCCGTTGGCTCAATATTTTCAACAAGTTCAATGGTATTATTAACAACTTTACCGGTATATATTCTTATTAGTTTATCGCCCGCAGATGCTTTTACCAATACCAGGTTATTGTTATAAACAAAAGTCCAAACTTCGTTTTTAGTATCGCCAATAGCCGACCCAGTGCAGGTAGCCTGTGTGCATATCATACGGGTGTTCCAACTTCCTAAAATATTATTTTGAATTAAGAAAACACTGTCAGTATCAGAGCTGTCAATTTTTTGTTTTTGCTCAAAAGCTCCCTCAGCCTGCCTAAGTAGCAACTCCCGCTCATTAAGTTGTTGTTCTTTTATAATTAAAACGGCTTCTTTATCTTTTAACGCTTTTTCCTGTGCCTTGTAATCACAACCGCTACAACAGCAAAGCGTTACTAAAGCAAAATGCATCCATTTCATAAGTGTAAAATTTAACTGAACCTAAGCAGGGTAACGTTAAGGTTTATGACCTTGTAACTTGCTATCAGCAATAAATTTACCAATCTATGGTACGATATTTTTAAAAAAGATGTTACCTATTAATATCTAATCGTTTTGGCTGACTTTATAAACGGTTTATAATCAATACACTGTAATCAAATTTAATATAAGTAGAGCTAATTTTGTGGCACACTTTGTAGCAAATTTCAATTATTATATTTGGCTCTCGCACAAATGCGTTCGCCAGGCTATAAAATTTGTTATAACTGCACTAACGTAGGTAACTATTGTAAGTAGGTATATTGTTGATAAAAAAAAGGAATATATGAACATCAATGATGCGTACAAACTAGTATTGAATAAGCTATACAGTTGGGTAATTCAATTTATAAAATTGTTACTAAATCTGTTATCTGCATCATTTACTTGTGATTGGTTTTTTTGTTTTAGGTTGGTTTAAGCGGCTTTTAATAAAGGTTGTTTCATGAATATCCACTAATAAAACCCTCAACAGGCTTTTTGCTTCGTTCATTTATATGCTTTTCGTGGGCATCACACTATTTTTGGTGTTAAGCATTTTAAAGTTGGATAAGGCAGTAACGTCCATTTTAGCGGGCGCTGGTGTAGTTAATTTAGCGTTGGCCCATGCCTTCCAGGATATTGCAGCCAATTTTATTTCAGGTGTATTTATCCTCTTCCGCCGGCCATGCATGTTGGGGATGTAGTATAGTTGAGCAGTTATATGGGCAAAGTAAAGGAGATTAACCTTCGCGATACCGTGTTGCAAACTTTCCAGGGGCAAATGGTCATTGTTCCTAATAAAGAGGTGTTTTAAAATGCCATCAAAAATTTTTCGCTGCTCGGTTAGCATACAATTGACCTAAAAAAAGGGGTTTCCTACGGCGATAACCTGCAAAAAGTGATGGATATTACTTTAGATGTAGTTAAAAACATTGAGTTGCTTTGTAAAACCGAAGAGATAACTATGTTTTACCAGGAGTTTGGCGATAGTTCTATTATCTTTTTACTTCGCTTGTGGATCGCCTCGCCCGAACAACCTGATTATTTACATGTAGGCAGCCAGACTATTGTGAAAATAAAGACAGCCCATGATAAGATATTACAATGCCATTTCCTATTCGAACGCTCGATTTTGAAATAAAAGGTAGACCGCTGTTAAATGAAATTGCCATGAGGGTGTTACAGGCAACATAATGTTTGATTTTGCCTTTGTTTAATTTTGAGTACGTATACGCCGGTGAGCCAATGAATTACAATCGGCATTTTATACGATTGCCAAAAACGACAATTACTATTGTTCAATCTGAATGATTTGCCAAAAAAGTATGGTTTGCCCATTTGTAAAATACTGCAGCGAACATTGTGTTTAATAAGGATCAAAAGCCCGTAATAATTGTAATGGTCGCTTGTTATTTAACAACAACATCCATAAAAGGGCTTGATAATTGTAATATTTGTAATTGTAGAAAAATTTTAAATAAATACACAATAAGCAATAATAAAGTACGTTTCATAAAAAAACACCTTTACTATGAGCACCATTCAAACGATCGCCGTTTTATTACTTGGGTCAGCGTTATTACAAGGCCTGGCCTTTTATATTTATAGTAATTTTTACAAGAAAAAACATTTGAACCTTCAATTAAATCACGGCAAAACAGCCGACGATAATAATGAGGTCGATTTTTCAAAATTTATGCTGCCAGCGGCTCACCAACCATCGGGTAAAAAAACAGGCTTGGATTATCGCAGTAACCGTCCGTTTCAGAACCGTATTTCGGTAAGTGCTTTGCAGCCAAATGCCCCCGTAATATCCATTAGTTCAAAAGCCCAAAGCATTAAGCAAAAGGTTAAAAAGGTTTAAGCATAATAATAATAATAATATACAGCCCGGTTTTCCGGGTTTTTTTATGCACTTTATGGGCCATTCTCACCACTTGGTAATTTTATGAATTCCATTTTTTTGGTGTCGGCTTTAGATAGAAATGCAGCTTTTGTGGCAACTTACATTTGTGGCCATAGAACTTGATCTGGTCCTACCGTATTCATCCCGCCGGGCCCCGCGTCCGGTAGTTACTCTGGCACACCGGCCAACAATCAGCCGGCCACACCTGTTGGGCCGACAGTTAGTCGGGCGGACTTTTGCGGCTACAACGCTTTTCAATCAAAAAAATATCTGTTTCTTAATGGCTTAAATCTATCGGTCATCACCCTAAAATCTTATGTGGGCTACAACATTAGTCAGCCAAAAAATAACACTTTTCTACAAAAGGCTTAACTCTACCGGTCACTTTCTTAAAAATCTCCTATAGGCTGCAAAACTTTTTAGCCAAAAAAATAACTACTTAATTTAAAGGCTTACTTCTACCCATTTCCGCATTAAACATCTGCCAGCCATAGCATGTTAAAAAGTGTCAATTATAATTTCTATTTTTTCATCAATTTTATTACTTAATTGTTTAATTTATAAAAAGCTACAGAAACAGCTAAATTTTGTCGCTAAAATATTTTTTGCCAAACCGCCATAATTCAGTTTACAAAATATCCGCGTAATATTTTTCTTAGTATTTGAATAAATTATCATTTTATTTATAGGTAATTTTAACTCATGGGTTACGAAATCGAAATTATATTAAACAGGCAGTTGGCGGACTGTATGTCGATTCCGGTATTTTTAACCGATACAAAAGGAAACCTGTTGTTTTACAACGAGCCAGCCGAGGAAATACTTGGTCGTAAATACGAAGACACCGGCGAAATGCCTGTAGAAGAATGGTCTAATATATTTAGGACTACCGGGGAAGATGGCACACCGCTGGCACCTTCCGATTTGCCGCTGGTAAAAACACTCAATCAACAGTTACCATTTCATAAAACCTTTATGATAGAAAGCCTAATGGGGAAACAGGAAAAAATATCGCTCACCAGTTATCCTATTTTAGGCCGGGGTGGTAAGTTTTTAGGAGCTGTAGCAATTTTTTGGCGAAATATTGAACAATGAAAGTATCCTTATGGGGCGTTAGGGGTTCAATACCCACTTCGGGTGCGCAAACCAGTTATTTTGGTGGCAACACCGCCTGTATTGAAGTAAAACAAGACGGGTGGAACCTTGTTTTTGATGGAGGGTCGGGAATGCAGATGTTAAATAGCAGCCTTCAGTTGCAGCAAAAGCGAATAGATATTTTGCTTACCCACCTTCATTTTGACCATATCCAGGGTCTTGGATTTTTTAAACCCTTATTTGATCCCACAATGGAAGTGCATTTATGGGGTCCGCAAGGCTCATCAAAAAGTTTGCGCGAAAGGCTGGGCAAATATTTCTCACCGCCCCTTTTTCCGCTCCATTTTCGCGATCTTCCCTGCCAGCTTACCCTGCACGAAATAGCGAACTCCAGTTTTCAAATTGGCCCTTTTACTGTAATGGCTAATTATGTTATACACCCAGGCCCCACTATGGGCTATCGCATAAGTAATAGCCATTCAACGGTCGCTTATATTCCCGATCACGAGCCTGCCCTTGGCCCCCGTGGCATGCCTGTAAACCTGAAATGGTTATCGGGTAGCGACCTTGCCCTTAATTCCGACCTTCTTATACACGATGCTCAATATTCAAGTAATGAGTACGCTACCAAAACCGGTTGGGGCCATAGCGCTATTACCGATGCTGTCCATTTTGCCGAAATTACCCATGCAAAAAAATTAGTACTTTTCCATCACGATCCCTCGCACACCGACGCTGAACTGAATGAGTTAATATATAACTTCTCAAATCAACATACACCCGCTTGCATCGTTGAAATGGCGGTAGAGGGCACCACGTACGATTTTGGTTGATTGAAGGGATGCTTTACATCAATGTAAATTTCAATATTATTTATTGGCTGTTTGTTAAAATACACTCTATGGCTTTTAGGTAATGGGTTACTTTTTCACTCTCCAGGTATCTATGTGTAATAAATACACATTAAATTATCGTTTTATGAAGAAGCAATCATTTGTAAACAAACTGGTGTTTGATCATATGTTGGTTACCAATTTAAAGCAATCAGTTTCTGAAAAACAATTATTTTACCATTATCTCATCAGCGGTAAAATTTCGTTGAAAGAATATCTTGCCCTTATGCATTAATTTTATAAAAAAAGCACCATTTTCAATTAACGATGCTAGTGTCTACATATGTTGTTGTGAGGGTTTTACCTGTTTACCGGTAACAATTGACCTTGGTATCCATTAGCCGTGGTGGCAGAAAGTAATACCATTTTACCGGGTAGGTACTTCGCAAATTCTATTCTGTTTACACCGGGTTGATATGTTTGCAACGGCCTTGCAGCCAGCAGTTTTCCATCGGTACTTATAATAGAAAAGGCGAGTGTTGTTGGTTGACCGCCATTTAGTTCAAATACAAGCGTGCCCTGGTTGGTAAGGTATGGTTTTACGACATTGTTGTTACCTGTGACGCGGGTGGTTACCACGCGGGAATATTGTACATTGTTTTCGTCGTTTTTCCACGACAGGCGATAGTAATTTATTGGATTTGTTGTTTGTTGTTCAAACCTGCCCGTTTGTGCATTGCCAAAAAATTTAAGCGGTATAAAATTTCTGCCATTTAGGCTGGTTTGCAATTCGAGTTGTTGAACCTGCGAGGCAAAATTCCATGACAACTTATCAATACCACTTTGTTTTATAGCATTAAAATTAATGATGTTTAGTGCTAAAACAGAAGGGGGAATGAAGGAGGCAATATTGAACGAGCGCAATTGGGCAGGTACCGAAAAACCACTTACAGAAACGGCTTCATTACTAATATAACCATACGTTTCCGACCTAAATACAATGCCTTCGGCTTGTCCCATCTGCAGTCCATCGGGTAGGTTCAACGTCCTTTTGTTACCACTAAAATAATTGCTTCCGGTATAGTCACTTAAAATGGTCATAAAGTGATTGCCAAACTGAAAAGCAGATGGGTTTGGAAAAATATAACCTAATAATACGATCAGTTTTTTGCCCGGCACCTTATCTACTGCCGTAACAAAATAATCTGTTTTGAAGGTTTCAATATTTGCAGCAACATAGGTGCCTTGCATAGTGCTGTTGATTTCGTAGTGCGTAGTATTTAAATCCACAAAATTTTTGGTGAAAAGGTGAATTTTACCCTCGTCGATAAACATAGCCTCACAATCAAATTTTATGTTAAATATACCAAGGTTGACAGGCGGCTGTGGCTGATCGGCATAAGTAAAATTGATTGTTTCAACCGAAGTGGAAGGAATGGTGAAAGTAGCATTGCTGGTATAATCGGGTATTTCACTAAGCGGAAACCTATAAATTTTTAGATCGGTGCGTGCGCCGGTGAAATTGTTACCAAAATCGCCTATATACACATTAGTGCCGTCAAAAGCAATGTCTTCCCAATCAATATTAGTAGTGCCACCAAGGGTTACTTTTTGCAAAATGGTATTGCTGATTGTATCTATACGGTAAATGGCCGGCTCTCCGCCTCTGTCGTTAAACGTCCATAAAAAGCCATTGGCATACAACAGCCCGCTTGTTTCGTTTAAAGTACTATTAACCTCAAATTTAAAGGGGGGTACATAAACAGTTGGATTATATAAACAGCTTCCGTTATTGACAGTGGCGCTTGCATTGTAATTACTTGCATTAGGATCGGTACAGCCCGGTTGAGATACACCCGCAAATGGGATAACGATGGTTGCTATTAAAAACATTAAACCAAAATTAGTAATTGCCATTGGCGCTTTTAGCATACTGGTTTTTGCAGTAAGTTAGAAAAGTTTTTCGATTGTGTGGATTTTTAACGCTGCCTGATTAATTATAAAGTAATTTTTATAGGTGAGCTATTAAATGATTATCCGCTATTTGGTACACTGAATGCTGAATATAAAATCATGATAAAAAGGCTGAATAAAATTACCGACGGTAAGAGTGCAACCTCATTGGTCACAGAGGCAGGCTGCAACGACTGATGAAAACTTTTATAAAGCCCGGTTCCAAAAAATCAGCACCAGATTTGCGGCTGGTTATTAGATATTAACAATAAACCACCAGCTTTCAACAACTATTAAGCCACATAAAACTGTAGTTAGTACAGCTTAAACAGGCCAAAATAAAAAAACATACAACAGTAAAACCGTTGTATGCATATTTCAAGCCCGTAATTGCTATATTGATATAACGAAGAAACATTTTTTTATCTAAATACATCCAATGTTTTTAAAACAATTGAAATGATATAGATAATAAACGCAGTTTATATTTTTTTGACCGACACAGCGTTTTTGCCTTTGTGTCCCATTTCAGTTTCAAAACTCACTTTGTCGTTTTCTTTTATGGGCCCCGATAAGCTATTGATATGTACAAAAATACTTTCCTGCGACAACTGGTCTTTTATAAAGCCATAACCCTTGGAGTCATTAAAATAAGTTACTGTTCCCTTACGTTCTTTCTCTTCGGGGGGTGCATCGCCTTGTTTAGGTACGCTTGTAGAGATATCCTCGATGTTGATGATCCTTTTTTTGCGGGGATCGGGCGGTGTATCACTAATGTTTCCATTCTCATCAATGTAAGCCATCATATCGTCTAAGCTTTTGCCTTTTAACGAGTTTGCCTGGCGCTCTTCTTTTTTTTCTTCCTTTTCTCTACGTTTCTGTTGTTTTTTCTTCTCTTTTTCTTTTTTACTAAATGTTTCCTGCGATTTAGCCATAGATAATTAATGTTGTTTTTTGCCCTGGTATAAGTGTTTTTAACCAGGAATTTTATTTGAATTGATTAAAGGTACAAAATAAGAGTGGGTTAACCTTGGCAAAATTGATTTGGCACTATCAATTCTACTATTTTTTAACTATCTCAAACAACAACTTTACGGCAATTTAGTTGGCTTGTAGTCAAGGCATTCCAACTTTTCAAATACCTGTTCATATACCGCTATCGGGGTGAATAGGCCCTTTTTACCTTTTTTAATTTTTAACTATCAATAGTAAATTAAAACTCCGGTTATACAGTTGGCCTTTTGCTTCAATTTATTACGATATCATCATTTTAAAAAGGCTAAGAAACCATTTGTCGGTTGCCATGGTACGGTTGGTAAGTGTTCAAAAATGTAGGGAGGTTTTTACATCCTGCGGTGTTACCAAATGGTCGGGTATCGGGTTTCGCTTGTTACCGGGGGCGCCTTGCTGTTAACATGGCCTGTAGTGTAAGTATGCTTCCATTATAAAAAAGTGTTTGCCGTTTGGCAATGTATCAAAAAGAACCCAATTTAAACGGTTAGCTTAATTAATACACCTGTGGTTTGCTTCGTTTAATACAAACACGGCCACAGGCGTGCTGCCGATATCAAATTATTGAAAACTTTTTTTCTTGAAAAAATTACATGCTAAACCCCCATAGACGTGGTGGCAGGTTTTATAATATACAATGTGAGGTGAACTTGCCTTTAAGGATGGTGCTAATGGCTTATAAAATACCGAGATTTTGACTGGCCAACAAAATATACAGCAGTATTTGTGGGGGGTGTAGACCGACTTGCCGCATGTTTGTGTGGTTACATAAAGGAGAGGTCGACCGTTTTTTTAAAAACTATCACAGTTGTTCTTGCAATTTTTCTTCACATTCGCTTTGCAAGTGTCAAATTATATCCTTTTATATTTCTGTTTTAAATTTTGTTTTTATTATGAGTTATAGCAGTATTGTTTCTTATTTTAACCAACAGTTTGGTCATTTACCCCCGGTTGTTGTGCAATCGCCGGGCAGGGTAAACTTTATTGGGGAGCACACCGATTACAACGAAGGATTTGTTTTACCCGCTGCTATTAACAAATACATTTATGTGGCTGTGTCAAAAAGAGCCGACGAAAAGATAGTTTTACATTCGGTGGCTTATAACGAGGGTCATGAAGTAGAATGGGCAGATATAGCCCCGGTTAAGGGCTGGGCAACGTATATTTTGGGCGTTGCCAATCAAATAAAAGTGAGAGGATATCTTGTTGGCGGTTTTAATCTTGTAATTGATGGCAATGTACCTATTGGCTCTGGCTTATCGTCGTCGGCCGCTATGGAATGTGCTACCGCTTTTGCTCTAAATAACCTCTTTTTGTTAGGAATATCAAAGCTGGAAATGGTGCAGATAGCACAAAAGGCCGAGCAGACCTATGCAGGTGTCATGTGTGGCATAATGGATATGTTTGCCAGCATGTTTGGTAAAAAAGACCACGTTATAAAGCTTGATTGCCGATCGTTACAATACGAATACGAGCCAATGATGCTGGAAGGGTATGAGATCGTACTTTTTAATTCAAATGTGGAACATTCCCTGGCTTCGACTGAATACAATACACGCCGCAAACAATGCGAGCAGGGTGTTGAGTGGATAAAACCATATCGCCCTGAAATAAAAACGTTAAGAGACGTTACCATGCAAATGCTGGAGTTATATGTGGAACCCAAAGACAAAACTATTTTTAGGCGTTGTAAATATTTTGTGCAGGAAATTGACAGATTAACAAGAGGCTGTGTTGACCTTGAACATAAAGACCTTGCTGCGTTTGGACGCAAGATGTTTGCTACCCACCGCGGGTTAAGCAACGACTACGAAGTAAGCTGTAAAGAGCTTGATTTTTTAGTAGAAGCAGTACAAAACAATACCGATGTAATTGGCGCACGAATGATGGGCGGAGGATTTGGCGGCTGCACCATTAACCTGGTAAAAGAGGCAGGAGTACCCGCCCTGATAGACAGAACTGAGCGATTATATGCTGAAAAAATGCATAAAAATGTTACCAGCTACGTGGTAAATATTGGCGATGGCACCAGCGAGGTTAACGCTGATTAACTGTGTTGTTAAAAAATAAAAGCAGCTGTCATGCTGCTTTTATTTCATACTATTATAACGGTATTAATGACCTGGCCCTTACCCGCCTTCATCGGACGAACGGTCGCTACCATGACTTCTTTTTTTGAATATAGAAAAATTAGGATCACCAAATTTATATGAGAACGTTAACCTGAAACTTCTAACCCTGTAACGGCGAAAGCTATCCTGATAAAAGTTTTCGGTTTCAATAATACTACCCCAGCGTTTGGTGTTAAAAACGTCATCTATCCCAAAAGTGATCGTACCTTTTTTATTCTTTAAAATATCTTTTCGTACGGCAAAATCAATTCCATATTGAGGTTTGTTGCGGCCCTGGGGTATCACCTCTGGTGATTCATACTCGCCTATTAACTGAAAACTCAGGTCTTTTAAGATGGCCGGCTTCGGCTGAATAAGTTTATAGTTGATAATTAGTTTGGACTCCCAGTTAAAGCCCTGGTTGCTTAAATCTATATTTTTAAAAGTTGCCCTCACCTTACGGTATTGAAGGTTTACATTGGGAATGATCTCAAGGTTTTTTCCTATTTTCTGCTGCCACGTAACATCAAGCCCCAGCCTGTTTTGGCTTTTAGCATTTATGAAGGTATTTAACACCGCGTTAGGTGCAATAGCCGCATTGTTTAGCTGTTGAAATTGTATGCTTGAAATGGTGTCTGTGTACTGGGTAATATCGTTGGTAGTATTTCTATAAAATAATGAAACAAATAAGTTTCCGGTAGGGTAGTTTTTATTATAATTTACCTCGAACGAGTTGGTGAATTCAGGTCGTAAGCCAGGGTTACCCTGCCTGATATTTAGCGGATCCTGGATGTCAACAAAAGGGTTTATTTGCCAAAAATTTGGGCGCTGTATGCGTCGCGAATAGTTTAGTTGAAGATCTACTTTTTCAGTTAAGGTTTTAGTTATAAACAAGCTTGGAAACAAGGCGTCCCAAATGTTCTTTAATTTATCGGGGTATTTGTATCCAAAATCCTGGTTTTGATCAACAAGCAAACCATCAAATGAAGAGGTTTCGGCACGAAGCCCAGCCTGGTAGGTGATGGTTTTTATTTTGTTGGAGTAAGTAATATAAGCGGCGTTAATGACCTCCCTGGTTTGGTAGTTATTACTTAAAGGAAGTTTTGTTTGGTCGTTATTAGCTGCCAGCGAAAAGGCATTAAATATGCTGTTATTGTTTGACACATACGTACGCACACCGGTTTCAATTTTTGCGTTATCGCCTATCGGATTTTCATAGTCAACCTGTATAGTCAATTGGTTTTCGTTGCTTTTACCTAAATTTAGCACCCTGTTTTGTGGCGAAAAAAGTGAACCATCGGGCAGGTAAAAGTTATTAATAATGTTGGAATTATTGTTGCCTTTGCCACCATTATAGTTTACATCGGCCGATAATACCTGGCCTGTTTTAGCAAACTTGTGCGAAAAAATTAACTGCGTTCCCGACCGGTCAAAACCAAAATTGCCGTCCGAAAAACGAATACCTGTACGCTCAAGGGTACCGTTTTTAGCACGGTATTCCTGGTTTTGTTCCTCGGTTGAGCTAAACCTTCCTGACACAATGTTTTGCGAAAACGTAAGGGTATTTCTGTTGTCGATAAAATAATCGGTACCAAACCGTACCGACTGAAAATTACGGATACGTTCGGTTGCGCTGTTTTGTGTAAAGAAATCATTGAACTGTCCGTTCAGTTTGTTTTGCCTGTAAGTTTGCGTACGTGCAACGCCACCGGACCTGTTGATATTACCACTTACAAAAAAGTTGAATTTACCATCGCGTATATTTAAGCTTACACCCCCAGCGGTAATTTTTGGCGTACCAACCGATACTGATGCGTTGCCATTTAAACCGATGCGTTTATTTTTTTTCAGCACTACGTTAATAATTCCGCCGCTGCTGGACGCATTAAATTTAGCCGATGGGTTGGTTATCAGCTCTACCTTTTCAATATTATCGGCAGGTATTTGCTCCAGTGTAAGTATTGTAGGCCTTCCATCAATAAACAATTGCGGCGTGCTATTGCGCAACTTTACATTTCCATCAACATCAACAGTAACCGATGGAATATTTTTCATTACATCTACGGCAGTTCCACCTGTTGCAGTTATGTTTTTATCAACATTAAATATTCGCCGATCCACACCCATTTCCATTATCGGTTTGGTTGCAGTAACGGTTACATTTTGCAAAACCTGGGCTTCTGGTTCTATAGAAAAATTGCCGAGGTCAAATTCCCGTTGTCCTTGTAGCATGGAGTTGGTTTGTTTCAGGCTTACCAGTTTTTCAATTTTTTTAAAACCTATGGCGGTTACTACCAGTGTTACATTATTACTCAACGGTACATTGTTAAAATCAAACTCGCCATTTGATCGTGTAAACATGCCTGCATATACGGTATCTTTTTTTAAGCCTGTTGCTGCATTTGTATTTTGGCCAATTAGCTGTATTGAAACCGCATCGGCTCCTTTGTTATTACGGCTATCCAGTACTTTACCATATACGCGATAAGTGGCTGCTTCGCCCCCATAATCCCGCTTTTGAGACCATACAAACGACAAACTAAAAGTAAAAGACAATACAAGTAATAAAAATTTCATCAATAAATATTTAGATAATGGGTAATCAATAGTATCGGTAAGTAATAAAGGGGTATAACGTAAAAGTTGCCATTTTTCTTTACAATAGGTGTATAACTGACACTATATAAATGTTAACATAGGTAAAAGGATATTGTTAAACGGTCGGCTTCATAACCATGGTTTAAGGCAATGGTTTCATAATTACAAATGGCTTTATTTAAAACAAGAGAAAATTATACCATACCTAAAGCAGGTTGCCTTCATTACTATACGGATTTATAAAGAAGTTAATTAAACGGTAAAAATGCACCCTGAAAATATTGGAAATTATCATGCTATGATATGGCGCCCTGCTTACAGGGCGTTTGTGACACAGGTTTACAACACGTTTCGACTAAAAAAACATTGCCAACGATAAGTTAAACCCTATTTGTAGTAGTTGTTAAAGGTGGCATTGTCCACATATAATTTACACCAACTGTACAAGTTGGTGTTGGTTTTCCACGAAAAAATGGCATAGGCGGGTAGCCGCATGCCGCCAATTTCCTTTGTTTCACCATCTTCATAATTTACGTGTAATAAGGGAGTAAGTGCGGAATTATCACCCCTACGTAACATTCTTGTTTCTTCAAAGGTTATTAGCTCGCTATTGCTGTTAAAGGTAAAAGTGCCCGAAGCAAGCTGGCCGTTTAAATTAATTATGGCTGAGGCCTTGCTACTGTCAATGGCGCTCCATAAAATATATTGTTGTAAAGCAACAGGTGGAAACCACGCAAGATGAGCCAGAAACCGCGATAAGTAATCTATGTTTTGTACATAGCCTGTGTAACATGGAATACGAATGATGGACATAAAATTGCACCTGCTATTTCCCACGCCGTTTTTATACTTGTCAAAACCTGTTACGGTTTTGCCTGATTGGTTTTGTAAAGATGATATACATACAAATGCCGGTTTATTGGTATTAAAATAGCTAAGCGCCTCTATTGCATGCCACGAACTATTGCTGTCTTTTCGTATTGTGCCACTTTGTAATATTATAGCCGAATTAATGGTATTATGTTGGATGCCGCCGCAGGCGGTCAACCAATTTTGAACTGCTATGGGCAATGCCCTGGCAGGTAGTTTTACGATGGTATCGGTAGTTGATTTTTTAGGGTTGGCGAATAGACTAAGCTCGTTGTTTATTTTTCTGTTTTCGTTCCACCGGGCAAAAGCCAGCACCATTACAGTTAAAAGAACAACGTTTATAATAGTACCATACTTTGCCTGTTTCCATTGCCTTACTATTAACACCTGCGATAAAACAACAGCAATTGCACCGGGTAGCCACCAAAACAAATAGTTGAAAAATAACAAACCGCCTGCAACAAAAAACAGTAATGCTGCCAGTATCCATATACTGGCCGCTTTACTATAAATGGTAATCTTTAAAAGTTTTGAACTATGTTTTGTTACGCTTACGGTACTTGTACCGGTAAACGTTTTAATTGCGCCGGTTATATGAATTATGCCGTGCATTATTAGCAGAGTTATAAGTACAACAACACCCATATTAAACAGCTTTTAAAGTAATTGTTTGCGCTGCAAAAATGAGCTAAATATGGCATAACACGTTTAGCATAGGTTATTGAAAATGCGCATAAAAAAAAAGACAGTTAGCTAAGCCGCCCTTTTTATGTAAATGAATAGGGATAAAAAGATAGTTGGATACTGCCTGTAAGTTGTACGCATATGCGTAAGCAACAATATAATTAGAAGTGAGCGTGCATAAAAATGTCCCGGTAGTTAAAAACGATAAAATGATGAACAGGTCGTTTATAAAGGCCTGGGTTTTGTCGGTCAGGTTTTCGCCGTAGGAAAACAAGACAAATTTTTTGATGGGGAAAGTTTTAAGTTAAGATGTAAACCATGTTCCATTTGTACACCGTTGTAAACTTACCCCCACATCTTTTTTAATGAATATCCGCTATATGTTACACTTAATGCTTAAAACAAAATCATGATAAAAAAGGCTGAGAAAAATTACCAACGGTACAAGTGTGTTGCCCGTTTAACTGCCAGCCCTACGAAATATTCTGACCGGGCGTTAGCCGGGCGGACAACAGCTAATGAAAACAGCTATAAAGCTCGGTGCTAAAATATCAGAGCCACGTTACGGATAGCCATTCCTGTTTTTAACATGACAGGTGCGTTTATTTTTTATGACCTATGTCATGTTTGTAGCTGTTATAGCTCATTACCACCCGTTTTACCGATTGCTATTTTTGACGTTAAAATATTATTTATGCAATCATTGTTACTGGCGTCCACATCTTTTAAAAGCCTTGCCGGGCCTATGCAATTTGCCGGGGTATTGGCTAAACATATAGGGTGCCCTTTAACAGTACTACAAGTTGTAAATGCGCCATTGTTGTCACAAACATGTGCCGACGAATTGGAAACGGCGCAATTATTAAACGCAACAACCGACTATGAAAGTAACGAACCCCACGTCCAAAATAACACACAGTTTATTTTTAAAAAAGAGGTTGACTTTTGGACAGCTATTGAACAAACTGCAAAAATTATTGGCGCAGGCATAACCCTTGTTTCATGGACGGATGTTGCTGACGATGCTTTAATTAATATATCCGGAATATTAAAAAAAACCAGCCAGCCAGTTCTTTTAATTCCTGAAAATATGCGCGCTTTTATGAGTGTATTTCATATTGGTTTGTTGGGGGGTAATAACCATACCACACACGTACAAGAGGATAAATACACACAGCAACTAGCAAGGCTTTTTGCACAAGGAAACAATAAAGATGTATTGATTACCCATTTAAATACAGAAGCATTTTTACATAACAAACCCAACCTTTCAAAAACAGAGGTGGATGTTATATTGCCGGTAGCAGCTGGTGTTGCGGCATGGCTAAAAGAAACACAGGTAGGGCAGAAGCCAGGATTTGATAATAATATTGAGATACTTGCCATACCCGTTACGGCAACCGCTGCAACGCAGCCCTTTTGGTTAAACGAATTGCTGCGTGCTATGGTTGAACATTTTAATATACCGGTGTTGTTGCTGCATGCAGAGCAAACACCTAAAACCGAAAAAAAAGTTTGCCCCCAAACCGAGGCTTGCAAAATGTGTCCCAACTGTAGAAAAAAGGCAAATGTTAAAGCAATTGAAATAGCGATGGTATAGTACTTTGCTTAGGGTCTTTTTTGATGTTGAAGGCATAGAAAATGCCTGAATTCCTGCAGGGAAAAACTGCTAAGGTTTTGATTGGTGGTTAGGCCCGCCTTTTGTGCAGCCAGTACGCCAAACCGGCTATCGGTAAAAGTTTCGGCGGCATGGGAGTCGGGGTTAATGGAAATAAGCACCTTTTTTGCCAATGCTTTTTCAATCCACCGCCAGTCAATATCAAGGCGGCGGGGATGTGCGTTTAACTCTATCACTACGTTATGTGCTGCGCAGGCATCTACGATGGCGTTTATATTAACAGGGTAACCGTTTCGGCTAAGTAGCAAGCGGCCTGTTAAGTGGCCAAGTATGTTGGTAAAAGGGTTTTCTATAGCCTTTAGCAGCCGCGCCATGGCTTTATCTTCGGTCATTTTAAGGTTGGAGTGTATTGAAGCAATCACAAGGTCAAACGAGGCCAGTACCGTTGGGTCGTAGTCAAGGTTTCCATCGTTTAAAATATCCGACTCTATACTTTTAAAAATGGTAAAGGGCGCCAATTGGGCGTTTAACTCATCAATTAAATAGTGTTGTTCCTTTACCCGGTTAGGCTGTAAGCCATTAGCATAAAAGGCCGATTTAGAGTGGTCGCTGATTACCAAATACTCAAGTCCCATATCAATAGCTTTAGCAGCCATTTCATTTAGTGTATTTATCCCATCGCTCCAGTTGCTGTGGCAATGTATAATTCCTTTAATAGTATCGGTTGTAATTACCTGTGGTAACTGGTGCTGTAATGCTTTGCCAATAATTGCCGGTGTTTCGCGCAGGTAAGGCGGAATGTATTGAAGGTTATTGTCTGCAAAAATAGCCTCTTCGCTTTCGGCCACAGTATTTCTTTCGCCAAACATATTTTTCCACCTTGTAATAAACTCGTTATTGCCAGTGGTTTCAAAAAGGGTAGTGTAAAAATTTTTATCAATGGCAAGGTAAAATAGCAAAGTCATATTTTCGGCACTAACTGCCTTGTATAGGTTTTCGGTTTTTTCAACTGCATATTGTTTCGCAATAAGATATTGTTCAAGCACATTGCCATCAACATCAGTTACCCATTCAAGTTTGTCAATAATTTCTGCATGTCGGCGCATATCGCCTGTTAGCACAAACCTTTTACCCAGTTGCTTTTTAAGTATGGTGGTATTGATATTGGCCAGTTCCTCAACGTGTGCATACAAAAAATTGCCTTTACTATTAAAGAAAAAATCAATGGCCTCTTTAATATTTTGCTGATTTTTTTTGCCAAATCCTTTGTAAAGTAATAAGCGGTTTTCGCTGCAGGCATATAGCAGCTCACCAAGGTTTTCAATTTCAAGGTCCTTCCAAATGGTAGCTATCTTTTTGGGTCCGAGACCTTTTATCTGCATCATTTCTAACACGCCGGCGGGTGTTTTTATTATAAGGTTGTCTAACTCAGCCAGGCGGCCGGTAGTAAGTTGCTCAATTACTTTTTTACCAATAGAGTCGCCAATACCTTTTATGGAAGTTATTTTTTTTGGCGGCATTGCCGATAATTGAACGGGCAGTTTTTCTATAGCAAAAGCAGCCGAGGCATACGATTTGGACTTGAAGCTATTTTGGCCGTGTATGTCCATTATTTTGGCTAAAACCGAAAAATTACCGGCAATTGCGTAGTTATCCATGGTAGGGTTAATTGTTGCGACGAAGGTAAATAACCCGGCAAACCATTAATTTAAAAATTATACAACAGCAAGCAATTTAGCAGCCAATATGTTACAGCAAGTAGTTGTACTACTTAATACGTCAGCCGCCCGTTATTGCAGCGGTGGTGTGTGGTTACACGGTTAATTAATTAAAAATAAAGGGAAAAATATTCGTTTTCTTTCAACTCGTTCAGCCCTTCAATGGTAAGGGGCTTATTAATAAAGTCAATAACAATATTATACTGGTTGGCTCTTGAAAAGTCCTCGGGATTTACGGTTGAAGACAAAATAACCACTTTAGTTTCAGGCATGCGGTCAGCATATTTCATTAAATAATCTTCCAAAAAATCCCAACCATTCATAATAGGCATATTAAGGTCAAGAAAAATAATACCCGGCATTGGTTCGGGAGCTTCATTTTTTTTGAGCCGTGCAAAATAGTCCGAATAAAAAGCGAGCCCTTCTTTTCCATTTTTTGCTGTTACAACGTCACCGGCAAACTTAGCCTTCATAATTACCAACTCACAAAGTGTTAAGGTTATTTGGTCGTCGTCAATTAAAAATACCCGATCTACCATTTTATATTATTTTCTAAAGGTTAAAATAAATGTTGTTCCCTGGTCTACTACACTTTCAACCTCAATTTCGCCTCCCATTACTTTTATTTGACTGTTTACCATATATAAGCCAAGGCCTTTACTATCGGCATGGTCGTGAAAGCGTTGGTAAAGCCCAAATATTTTATTTTTGTGCCTTTTCATGTCAATACCAAGGCCATTGTCCGTAAAATACAGTTTTATAAGGTCGTTTTCCTTTTTAGTAGCCACGCTTATTTGTGGTGTACGATTAGGCGATGAGTATTTTAAAGCATTGGTTAATAAATTCAACAAAATACTTTCCATGTAACTTCTGTTAAACTCAACAGTAGATACGGTGGTAAAATCGGTTTTTATGTTTGCGTGCAATTGTTGAATTGAAGTGTTTACCGATTGAACGACTTTTACAAATATGGTTTCTATATCAAGTGTTTCCTTTTTTGTATTTACATTGTTTTTTATGATCAGTACATTTATCAGGTCGTTTACGGTGTCGTTTAATTGTAAGGTACAATCTTTAAAATTTTTTAGCAATAGCGCGGTGGTGCTATCTTCAACGGTGGTTATGTCAAGTAATTGAAGTATGCCTAACAAATTTGAAAGAGGGGCCCGCAAATTATGAGAAGTGATGTAAGAAAACTGCTTTAGGTCGTTGTTGTTGTGCATCAACTCTTCAATCAATAATTCCTTTTCTGTTTCGTTTCGTTTTTGTTCGGAAATATTTTGAGTAGCCAGCAATATTTTAGTAATGGTATTATCGGGTTCAAAAAGTGGTACAGCACTTATTATATAGCTATGTGTAAGGTAACTGGCTTCAAACACTACATTATGGCCGTTAAATACTTCCTGTAACTGCTCGTGCACTTTTTTACCGGTAGCCTCGTTAAAATGCGAGGTATAAATTGTTTTCTCAAAATATATTGCGCTTTTGCCTGGTACATGAAATTCTTTGCCGGCAGTATAAACAATTTGAAGCTCGCGGTTAAGAATTGCTACAGAGCCGTTAGGAAAATTTTCAGAAATTGTCCTAAACATTTGTTCGCTTTCGCGCAATTTTTCCTTAGCAAGGTTTCGCTCAGTTACATCGTGTATTACCACCAGGTTTTCTTCTTCGCCTTTTATCCAAATGGCGTGTACACCAATTTCTACGTCTATAATGGTGCCGTCCTTTTTTTTATGTTGTAGATCTGCAGCTATTAAAAGGCTGTTTTTTAATTCGGCAACTTGTTTAGTTAAATCAGTTTGGGGCAAAAGCTGATCCAGGGTCATATCGGAAAATTCGTTTTCGCTATATCCGTAGTGTGCTATGGCCGCCTTATTTACCATTAAAAACCTCGATGAGTGTTTATCGATCGCAAACATGGGTAATGGGTTGCTATGAAAAAGGTATTTATATTGTTCCTCCGATTTTTTTAGCTGATCAAAAATTTTACTCCGCTCAATGCTGTATTGAATGCTTTTGGCAAGCACCGTGGCGTTACAATCGTCTTTAACAATGTAATCCTGTGCGCCCAGTTTAAGGGTTTCAATAGCCATGCCTGTATCGCCAAAGCCGGTAAGTACAATAATAGGTAGTTCGCTTGCTTTGGTGTAAATGGATTGAAAAGAGGCAATACCAAAACCGTCGGGTAAAGTAAGGTCTAATAGTATTACGTCAATATGTTGGCTTTCTAAAATACCCAAAGCCATGCCTATACTGCCAGCATGCAATATTTGTAATGGTATAGCGGTTTCCTCAAGGTATTCCCTCACCAAAACATAGTCGCCAGGGTTGTCCTCTACCACCAGTATGCGTAAGTGTTCGTTAATCATGCGTGTTAGTTATAGGCAACTTTACAATAGACACCCAAAAGCTTTCTATTGCTTTAATGGTCTGAAAAAATTTTGACAGGTCAACAGGTTTGGTAATGTAACAGTTGGCGTAATTAGTGTAGGCTTCCATCACATCTTTTTCGGAGGAAGATGTGGTTAAAATGACCACTGGAATTATTTTGAGTGTGAGGTGAGATTTAATTTGCAATAATACCTCCTTTCCATCTACTTTAGGCAAATTAATGTCCAGCAAAACAAGATCGGGAAGCAGCTTCGGGTTTGTATCCGATAAATGAAAAAGGTATTTCAATGCTTCATCGCCATCTTTTTTAACAATTACTTCGTTCACAATTTTGGCGTCTTCAAGTGCTTCAAGGGTTAATACTACATCACCCTCGTTGTCCTCAACTAAAAGGATTTTTATCTTTTTCATCAATTATTGGATTAAAAAGTTGAAAGGTATGGTATAAAACATTTTCCAAACCAGATTTAATAATATTTCCCTTCAGGATTAAATGAACAACAGGATTGTCAATCACTTTACCCTGGTTCATTAAATTTTGGTATTGTAAAGTAAAAAGTGCTTCCAACATTGGGCGTAGAATCTACCCAGATACGTCCACCATGTACTTCTACAATTTTTTTGCAAATAGCCAGCCCAATACCTGTTCCCGAATATTCATTTTTGTTATGTAATCGTTGAAATATTACAAAAATTTTCTGGTAGAACCTGAAATCTATTCCTATACCATTGTCAGCCACCGAAAACCTGTATTCGTGTGGCAGCTCTACAGCTTTAATTTCAACGAAAAGCTTACGGCTAACACTGGCATACTTAATTGCGTTACTTATCAGGTTTTGAAATAATTGTAATAGTTGTAGCCGGTTACCCCTCACTTTGGGCATATTATTAATTAGCAGGCTTCCTTCATAAACCGATAACTGTTCAATATAAGTCAGTTGTAGTTGTTGCAATACTTCGTTAAGGTCAACGGTTGCCTTTTCCTCTTTTTGTTTGTTTACCCTGCTATACTCCAACAGGTCTAATATCAACCCTTTCATTCGCTCTGCGCCATCTACTGCAAATCTTATGTATTCAAAGGCCTTATGGTCAAACTGATGTTTATATTTTTTTTCTATCAATTGTAAAAAGCTGCTTACCATGCGTAATGGTTCTTGTAGGTCGTGCGAGGCAACGTACGCAAAGCTCTCAAGTTCGGCATTGGAAATGGCAAGTTGTGCTGCCCGTTTTTGGAGGGAGTTGTTTAGCTCTTTTAATAATATTTCATTTCTTTTTTGTTCCTACAGGTCTTGCAGCGATCCTATCATGCGCAGTGCTTTGCCCCCATTATCATAAATAGTAAATCCCCTGTCGTACACATATTTAAAGGTTCCGTCAGCACACCTAAACTGGTATTCGGCTTCCCACTGGGTGTTACCAGATTTTAGGTGTTGCATTATCAAATTTTTGACCCGTTGGCTATCGTTGGGATGTAATTTTTCGCTCCACCAAACCTCGTCATCAGTTATGCTAACATCGTTGTATTGAAAAATAGAATTCACTCCTTCGTTCCAGGTAACCTCGTTATTTACCAGGTTCCAATCGTAAATGGCATCTTTGGTGGCCTTTGCAAGTACCTCGTATCGTTCGCTCGATATTATTAAAAGCTCTTCGGTTCGTTTTCGCTCTGTGATGTCTCTAAAAAATACAGAGAAAGTGCCATCATAGGGAAACGCATTTATATCAAACCATTTTTGATAGTGTTGCAGGAAATCTTCGCTTTGTATATAGGTGCCGTTTTGTAACGATTCGGCATATCTTATTTTAAAAACGTTACTGACCGTAAGGTCAAATACATCGGTTATTTTTTGCCCTATCACTTCGGCCGCTGGTAAACCCAGCAAACGTTCGGCCTGCCGGTTCCAATACAGTATTTTTCCTGTTGCGTCAATAGTAAAAAATCCGTCCGAAATATTATCTAAAATGCGGGTTAGTCGGTTATCCAGTTCTCTTTTTTCGGTAACGTCTTTAGCAGTGGCATAAATCAATTCATTTTCAATAATTGAAACTGCCGACCAGCTAAGCCATTTCATTTGTAAGTTTTTTGCCACAAAGCAACTTTCAAATTGTTGGGCGTTGCCTTTTAAAAGTTCGGTAAAAACAGGTTGGATATTAAGGAGCTCGTCTTTTCCAAGTAATTTAAAAAAGTTTATTTCGCTTATATTTTCGGTGTCATATCCTAACAAGTGTGTAAAGGCTTTATTTATCTTTTTAAAATTACCATCAAAGCCAATAATGGTAAGTATGTCTGGCGATAGGTCGAAGAAGTTGCGTAGCTCTTCCTCCGTTTTTTTTCGTTGAATACCGATGCCCAACTGCAAACTTATTCCCTCAAAAAACTGGGTTATTCTTTCTTTTTCTAAAAAAGGATGCCTGCCAAAAAAAGTAAAAACAGCAATTAGTTCGTTGTTAAAAAGAATGGGAACACCCATTGATTTTGTTAACCCTGCCTTTAATGCCCCTTCTTTTCGTATAAATGATTTATAAGAAGCCAGGTCGTCTATAAAAATTATTTTGTTATCATTCCATTGGTGCCCAAGTAAACCTTCCTCTTTAATTTTATAGGTTATATTGCCGTGTAGCTGGTAAAAAATTTTAACCCCGGGCGATGTGTAGCATTTGTTTTTAAGCTCAAGTCGCTTTTTATCGTAATTGGTAAGCCATACTTCGCCAATCTCAAATTGAAGAAAAACAAGTAGTTGTTTTAAAATATCGTTCAAAGCATCCGTTAACGAAGCCTTTTCGGTAAGCGATTGTAGTATGGATACAGTTAGTTCCCGTTCTTTTTGCTGCTTTAACAACTGTAGCGTTATTTTCTGCAGTTGTTGCTCGTTTATTTTTCTAACAGTAATGTCTTCTATTGCCCCCACTATACGAATGGCTTTGCCAGCATCGTTGCGAACAATAATGCCGCGGTCAATTACAAAAGCATAGGTATTGTCGACACGTTTAAACCGGTACTCTTCCATCCAATTGCCGAGGTTGTTTTCCAAGGCGTGTGTAAGGTTGGCAAGTACCCGTTCGCTATCGTCAGGATGGATTAAATTTTTCCATGTTTCAAGCGTTGGCTCCCCGTTTATTAAATGGCCAAACAGCGCGGTATAGCCATCGTTCCAATATAATTGGTTGGTTGCTATGTTCCAGTCCCAAATGGCTTCAAACGTTGCGCTGCCAGCAAAATTATATCGTTCGTTAATAAGTAAAAGTTTGTCGATAGATGCTTTAGAACTTTGCCCGGCGTCATTGTTTAAAATGGTACCCAAACCTTCAATATATTGGTTGGTGCCTTTGGTAACAATAGAAAAATCCCATTTGGTTGCACCGATATTTTTTGCATTATAGGCCAGGTGTAATATGGTTGAATGTATTTGACTGGGCAATTCGTAAATACGCGCTAATAAACCTGCTGCGGCGGTTAAGCTATAATTATCAACAAGTGTTAAAAAATTTACAACTACCTGGTTTTTGAGCGCTATGGCATTTGCAAAATGGGGGTTGGCATATAAAATATTGCCTTTAGATGAAATCAATATATAAAAACACGAAGTACTTTGGGTTATAACATTCGGCAATGCATCAATAACGCTGCTACTAATACGTTCATTAACACTACGGTTAAAATAGGGTGTTTTTGGCAAAGATTATTGAATTATTTAAGTAAAGCTAATGACCGTTCAATTTTTAAAACACATATTTTGACGGTAATTCAGTTAAACTGTAACTACCATGTATTTTATTTGTTGGAAAGAAGACGAAAATTTCGTGCCAGCTATTACTTTACAAAATTGAAACTAATATGTAGTTGGCATTTTGGCGCGCAAAAGCATTACTACCATACAAATAGCTAATAAAAGTATTTATTAAAACCACCCATTAAACAGAAAAATTATAACTAATTGGTATCAATTTGGCCAAACTTTAACAGCTCGGTTTTAGAGGAAAGAGAAAAATCGGCGGCTATAAAATTATTTTGCAAATTTTTGGCCTTAGCCAATCCTGCTGCAGTAATGATTACATGGGGTTTTTCAAAATGCTTAATGCTTACATAATTTTCCACTTCAAGTTCAAGTAAAATTTTTTCGATAACCGACCAATCAAACGGTACCCGTAAAATTATTTCCCTTGGGCTACACAAATACGAAAGTGGTGAAGCATCTTGCTTTACAATTAAATGTATCGCTATCAACAACTGATGTTTGATTTCCATATTGTAAATTAAAATTATAAAGAATAATTATACAGTTTATGCATCGATAGTTGTCAACATTATTTAAAAAGATATTAAGACTAATTGCGATTTAGGCAGATTTTGGTAAACCAATTTGATGACAATTGGTTGGCAATAGTTTTAAAATACCAGTTAATATAGCTTAAACGATAAAGCACCTTTTTTACTATGTTATAATAACCAATTGATTATGCAATGTAACGTCTGTCAAGTAGGTAATGTGTTCAATTTATTTAGTTGGTACAAGTAAACTACTGTTAAAGATCGGCAACGGGTAGTAATATTTTGCTTTCGATGCCCGGCGCATGATAAATTCTTATCGTTGCTTTTTTAAAATCGTTTTCGCCAGCCTGGTAAATGTTCATAAACTGTTGAGGATTTCTATCAACCAGCGGAAACCAGCTACTTTGTATCTGTATCATTATTTTGTGACCTTTTTTAAAGGTGTGGGCCACATCGGGCAAGGTATATTTTACCTTAGTAATTTTATTTGGCACAAACGGGGTTGGTGTTTCAAAACTATTTCTGAATTTACCCCTCATTACTTCCCCTCTAATCAACATTTGGTAACCGTTCATTACGTATTTATCGGTATCGGAATATTGAAAGTCGTTGGGAAAAACATCAATAAGTTTCACCACAAAGTCGGCGTCGGTACCTGATATGCTTACCATAAGATCAGCAACAACCGGACCAGCGAGTGTAACATTTTGCGTTAGCGGATGGGTTTCAAATACCAACACATCTGGCCGGCGTGCGGCAAACCGCTGATCGTCGGTCATATATTCCCTTGTTCGGCTAAAATGCACATCTTCGGTGTAGGGTACGGGTTTGGCGGGATCGCTTATATACCCGGTATAACTATTTTCGGCTACCGGTTTTTGATTTGCAGCCAGCGGCGCTGGTTTGTTCCACTCCAATTGTCCCATTTTAGAAAGATATATTTCAGTTGTTTTTACTTCGGCCGGAGGCCATTGGGCCAACTTTTTCCATTGGTTTTGCCCGGTAAAAAAAATATTTGCCTCCGCAATGGTAGCGGAATCGCCTAAAGATCTTAAATAGTAATCAAAAAATGGATGCTCAATATTTTGCTGGTACCACTGGCTTGTGTTGCTTCCAAACTTAACATTTCCCAGCGCGGTGCCTACACTTTGTGCCCATTGACCATGATACCATGGACCCATTACAATTTTACTATTGGTAACGGGGCTTTGATCTTGTAGCGCACCAAATGTTCGCCAGGCGCCAAAACAGTCTTCGGCATCAAACAGGCCACCTACTATAAGCATGGCAGGTTTTACGTTTAAAAGGTTTATACGTGCGTTGCGCTGTTGCCAAAACGGGTTGTAAACCGGGTTTTGCATAAGTTTTGTCCAAAACAATATACTATCGCCCATATACCTGGTGGTAAGGTTTTGTAAAGTTTTATTTTGAAGATAAAAAGCATAGTTATCGTGGGTGTAATAGTCAAAACTCTGCGGCCCAACGGTGGTTGGCTGTGGCCTTGGACGTCCAAAGCCGGAGTAAAAATCAAACGCATCCATTTGCATAAAAGCGCCGTTGTGATGAAAATCGTCGCCAATAAACCAATCGGTAACCGGTGCCTGAGGGCTTACAGCCTTTAATGCGGGATGGTTACTTAAAGCAGCCATAGTACTGTAAAAGCCGGGATAAGATATTCCGTAAACACCCACGTTACCATTGTTATTCGTTACGTTTTTTACCATCCAGTCAATTGCATCGTAGGTATCGCTGGCTTCATCAATTTGGGTATTGCCACTTTTATTTTTATTGAATGGGCGTACATCTTCAAATTCTCCTTCACTCATCCACCGGCCACGCACATCCTGAAAAGCCATTATATAATTTTGTTTAAAATAATATAAATAGGGGGTGGCCCACAGCGGTCTGAATGCTGAGCCATAAGGTGCTACACTGTAAGGAGTGCGACTAAATAAAATGGGATGCTGCGTATTGTTTTCCTTTGGTAAATAAAGGGTAGTGAAAAGCTTTGCACCGTCCCGCATTGTTACATATTGTTCCACCTTACTATAGTGGTTTACCACCCAAATACTATCGGCGTTTTGTGCAAAAGTTACTATTGGAAAAAGACCAATAAAAAGGCGGACAATAATTTTCATGTGTTGACAGGTTTGCTAACTAAATATATTTAATTCGCTGTTACTATAATTAACGATTATGTAATTTAAAAGGGAATACCAACAAAAAACCCGGCTTTTGGGCCGGGCATTAAAAGTAGTAGAAACCAAGTATTAGTCTATTTTAGTAATTTTTAAAGTGTTGGTAGGTAAATGTAGTTTTACAGGTGTACTGCCCGTGTTTACAACAGTGTCGCCACTTTTAATAAATCCACGTTCTCTTAAAATTTTAATTTGATCGCCTACAATGTCATCAAACGATTCTTCTTCGGCATAATAAAACGCACGAACGCCCCAGCTAAGACTTAACTGGTTGATTAACGTTTTTTCTTTTGAAAAAATAAACAGGGGCGATTTAGGCCTGTAACTGCTTAATGTGAATGCAGTATAGCCACTTTGGGTCATACCAATTAATGCTTCGGCATTAACATCGCGGGCTATTTTGCAAGCGTTATAACAAACAGCATCACTTAAAAAGCTGGGCGAGTGGGGTTGTGGCTTCAGGTCTTCTTCGCGGTTGTAGCGATACTCTTTTTCAACTTCGGCAATAATTTTACGCATGGTTTCAACTACCAGTGCAGGGTGGTTACCTGCTGCTGTTTCGCCGCTAAGCATTACTGCATCGGCACCTTCCAATACAGCATTTGCCACATCGGTTGTTTCGCTACGGTTTGGTTTTACCCTATCAATCATACTTTCCATCATTTGCGTAGCCACAATTACCGGCTTGGCTCTATGTATGCATTTGCGAATAATATCTTTTTGTATCAGGGGCACTTTTTCAACAGGCATTTCAACACCAAGGTCGCCACGGGCAATCATTATGGCGTCGCTTTCTACAATAATATCCCGTATGTTGGCAACAGCTTCGGGTTTTTCAATTTTAGCAATGATTTTAGTTTTACTCTTCTTTTCCTGTAGCTTACTGCGTAGTATAACAATATCTTTTACGTTGCGCACAAAAGAGAGAGCAACCCAGTCAAGTTGTTGCTCAATAATAAACTCAAGGTCAACCAGGTCTTTTTCGGTTAAAGCCGGCAGCGATATTTTTGTATCGGGCAGGTTAATACCTTTTTTTGACGAAAGCACACCACCCAGGGTAACTTCCACCTTAACATCGCCAGTGGTAGTAATGTCAACCACTACCACCTCTAATTTGCCATCGTCAATTAAAATGGTATTACCCAGTTTAACATCGCCTGCAAGGTTTGGATACGACACATAAATGCGATCGAGATTACCAATACATTTTTCGTTGGTAAAAGTAAGTATGTCGCCAATAACCACGGTTAATGCGTTATTTTCTATTTCGCCTACACGTAGTTTAGGCCCTTGCAGGTCGCCTAAAATAGAAATGTTGAAGGGCTCTTCAACATTAATTCTACGAATGTGATTTATAATAGCCATTTTATCTTCGTGGCTGCCATGCGAAAAGTTTAGCCTGAAAACATTTACCCCGGCATTTACCAGGCCTAGTAATTTATCGTATGTATCGCAGGCGGGCCCAACTGTTGCCACAATTTTGGTGCGATGTGTAGTATGGTCTAGCCCAGCTTTGTGATTCATATTCTTGTATAGGTATTTGGTAAGGTCTTTGGTCATAAAAAATTTATAAGTTTATAAATGTTGTAAACTGCAATTATTAAGGGGTAAACCTGTTTAACAACCTGTTAACTGGCAAGTATCTTTACAATCTTCATCCACTCGGGGTTAATACGTTGTTTTGCCTTTACAGCCTTATCAAGCGGTATATAGTTAATTTTATTATTTAAAATACCCACCATTACATTGTGCCTGCCTACCATAAGGCTTTCAACGGCGTGGTAACCCATGCGGCTGGCAATAACCCTGTCCATACAGGTTGGGGAACCACCGCGTTGAATATGACCTAAAATACAAACCCGTGCATCCAGCGTAGGCATCCTTTCCTTTACCACTTTGGCTATTTCGTTTGCACCAAATTCATCTCCCTCGGCTACCACTACAAGGTTTACCAGTTTGCTTCTTTTTTCCTTTTCCATCAACCCTTCTACCAGTTCCTCAATATCGGTTTTGGTTTCGGGTATAAATATGTTTTCGGCGCCTGTGGCAATCCCACTGTGTAAAGCAATATAACCTGCATCGCGGCCCATTACCTCTACAATAAAAAGCCTGTCGTGGGCGTCGGCCGTGTCTCTTATTTTATCAATAGCATCAATAGCCGTATTTACTGCTGTGTCAAAGCCTATCGTAAAATCGGTACCGGCAATGTCCTTGTCAATAGTGCCCGGCAACCCTATGCACGGTATATCATACTCATTGCTAAAGCGTTGGGCACCCCTAAAACTTCCATCGCCTCCAACAACAACTAAACCGTCAATGCCTCTTTGTTTAAGGTTGTCGTATGCTTTTTTGCGGCCTTCAAAATCATTAAATTCTTTGCTTCTAGCTGTTTTTAAAATAGTACCACCACGTTGTATAATGTTGGCTACACTGCGGCTTTCCATTTTAAAAATGTCATTTTCAATCATTCCATTGTAACCCCTCATTATGCCATAAACCTCTAACCCATTGTAAATGCCAGTTCTAACTACTGCCCGTACAGCAGCATTCATTCCCGGTGCATCTCCTCCCGATGTGAGAACACCTATTTTGGTTACTTTTTTCGTCATTATTATAGCTGCTGGTCGGTTTAATTATTTCAACTGAAATTATTTATTAAGTTCATATGACGCTAAAATCCGAATCAAAAGTAAGATTTTGAACTTAATAGAAAATTTATAAATGTGGGTATAATGTTAACATTGGTTTTGAAATCTGTTTACATTGTTAACCGAAAGCTAAAATAGTTGATAATTTTTTACAAATTTAAAACTGCCTGTTTTTAACAGTAGTTGGTATTTATTGGCTACCTCAGCAAATTTATTTATCAATAGCAGCTTCAGCCTTGCTGTATTTAATACGGATAAATATTTTTAAAAAGGTAAAAAAGTTTAACACACTTATGGTAAAAGCAAAAATAATTTTTGGCGATTGGTGCTAATGTTTTCTGGGTCAACTTTTTTGTAAATGGCTGTTCAACAATGGCTACATCATAATAGCCTCCGGTACAGGCCCTTTAAGGCTATGTTTTAAAACAAAAGGTTACATGTGTGCCAATTTAAGCAGTGAGGCTGCGCTTTTAGCCTTATTTCGAACTGTGACCTTGATATATTTATACGTACGGCAGCGCAAAGCACACCCGACAAATGCGAAAAAAACAAAAATGCCTGCTGATATGTAAATGTTACAGCCAACCGATTTTTGATGCGCAGGTTTAAAGGAAGTTTTTATATAGGTATCAACCGATTTTATTTTTGGCAAAAATGGTCCACGTATAGAAGATACAACACCAGCCCCGCTTAACTATTACGGTGCCAACAAACTGGCAGCCGTACAGTTAGTTAAGCAAAGCGGTTTGGTATACTGTATTGTGCGGCCGTTGTTTATGTATGGCCCGGTATGGCAAGGCACGCGGCCTGGCTTTTTACAATAGGTTATAAATAAACTTACTGCTTGCAAAGCAAAAAAGGTTATTAGCGACCAATTACGCACACCCAACTATGTGTTAGATATTTGTAAGGGTGTATAAGCCATTTGGACGAAGCTACACAGGCGATCACCACCTTGCTGTCAGCGCCAGGTTATGGCCTTACACAATGGCCGAAACTTTAGCCCAACAACTTAGGTTAAATAGTGGATTGATACAAAACCTTACCGCCGAAACTTTTTATGAACCGGTTAAACGGACCAAATATGCAGGACTAACCATTAATAAGGAATTACCGATTTTTAATATTTGCCGGTTGGCTTTAAGAAAGGCTTCCGGTAAACCTTTGCCAACTACTTGAGTACTGTGGTATAACACGGGTTTGCTAATTCACCATTAATACATTTACACTACGTTGTAAAATATTAAAGGCTATTTCGGCCATCAGGTTTTCCTTATCAAGGGTTGGGTTAACTTCGGTTATTTCAAAACAGCAAATTTTTCGGTTTTGCATAAACTTACTTACCAGGTCTTCGGCCTCTCTTTCGCGCAGGCCATTGCTAACTGGCGTTCCTGTACCCCTGCTTATTGATGAGTCAAGCGAGTCCACATCAAAACTCACATAAATGTCAGTACAGTCGCCAAGGTAACGGAGCACTGACCGTACCACGTTTTCAGGCCCTTTTCGTCGTACCTCGTTGCTGGTAATTACTTTCATTCCATACTTTTCAATAAGTCCCCGTTCTTCCTTTTCATAATCGCGTAGCGAAATAAAAACAATGTCTTCCGGTAAAATTTTAGGTTCTATGCCACCAATGCTTTTCAATTCGTCCCATTTTTTTTTGGTTTCCTTGTCTAACTGGTGTACGGCAAAGTCTGCATTGTCTTCGGCTATTGCGGTAGCCAGTGGCATACCATGCATGTTGCCTGATGGGGTGGTGTAAGGCGTATGCAGGTCAGCATGTGCATCAATCCAAATTACACCAAGCTTTGAAGTAGGTTTAGCCCGCTTAATACCGGCAATAGTAGCGCCCGATGTACTATGGTCGCCGCTGATAACTACCGGAAAAAAATTGTTTTTGATGGTTTCCATCACCGCAACGCTTACCTTTTCGTACATGGCGGCTACACCTTTTATACGTTTGGCGTAAGGGCTGGCAATGGGTTCAAATAAAAGGTTGTTTTCGCTGGGTATAGACTCGCTGGGAAAATGAACAAAAAAATTGCTCATAAAATCAAGTGCAGCAATTTTAATAGCTTCTATACCAAGACTGGCTCCACGAGTGCCGGCACCAATTTCGCTAGGCACTTCTATAAGCTTAATATTTTTCATTGTGTATTTTTCATGTTTTGGTAAGGCAAATATTGCTTTTGCCATTTGCAAGTTAGCGCCACAAGGTGTTGCGGCAAAATGCAAACAAGTAAAATACAAACCTGCAAAGGCGTGCAGTAATAATAACTAAAAATGATTGCCGCTATTTGGTAAGCGCAGTGCTAAATATAAAATCATGATAAAAAAGGCTACATAAAATTACCAATGGTATAAGTGTGCTACCTCTATGGTCATAGAGGGAGGCTGCAACGACTGCTGAAAAAAGCTATAAAGCCAGGTTCCAAAATATTAGAACCAGATTGCGGATAGTTATTTAACTAAATTAATATATGCTTGCTACTATAATAAACCAGTTAGCGGGTTTTTACCCTTAATGGACCCGACACTCGCCTTAATGGCAAACCGTGTAAACATTTCTTCGGAGTACCATTTTTCCTGTCTTGTCTTTCTTACAATTTCGGCATGGTCTTTTAGTTTGTAGGCAAAAGCTTTCATTTGGTCTTTACTTTCCCAAATACTAAAAGTTGCTTGCTTTATCCACGGTACTTCGCCTACGCCCAGCGATGTTATAAAGCCCGGTGCAGTAGCCATGCCATTGGCTGCACCTTCTACATGTTGCCAAAACCTGCCCATTTTTTGTAAACGTATGGTAGCCCGTGTTAAAACCGCCACAGTGCCCTCGTGGCCGCTATTTTTAGGTAAATTGCCAAACACCGTTTTGCCATCCCAAAGCCCGTGGCCCTCTAGCGGTTGTAGTAAAAGCATCCAAACTTCGCAACCAAAAAACTTCCACCAAGCGGTTATTAACCTGCCATGTACCATGGCAAGCGCGGTGTGCATTGTTGCACTATTGTAACTGGCGCCGGTGATTGCTAAAATTTTTTCCTTATCACTAAAAACGGTTAATACTGCCCATTGCTGTAAATCGGGGGTTTTATCGAACGTGCCATTTTTACCACAGCCCATTAATTTATAAAAACTTATTTTTTGGTTTAGCGAAAGCGGAAGCCTAAAAATGGCCATGCTTACAATACCCGCCCACGACAACCATAAAGGGTAGCGGGTAACGGTAAGGGTTGTATACATAGGTGCAATTTAGGTAACTGGGTAGCGCGGCTTACATATGTTTAACCGGTAGGCATATTTTATAGGTAACATGGTTATTTTTTTTGGAAAGATTGGTTTGGTTAAGAAAACAGGCTTATAATGCCGGATCAACTAGTGTTAGTGGGGCCGGTTTAACACCCCTTTACGGCACAAGCCCATTTGAACGTAACATTTAATACTGTATAAAAAAACTGCTACCCAACAAAATAAATTAGCAGGCAAAGCATAAAAACTACAAACAAAACAAAAGCAAATTTATAGCGGTTCCAGGCCGACTGGTATTTTACCTGCGTCTCAAATTTTTTTAACTTAACAACTTCAATTTGTGTTTCTGCCAAAGGCCAAAGTGATTGTACAATAGTTTGTGCTTTAACAAACTGAAAAAAACGCGAACAAAACAAAATATCATCAATAAAAGCTTCTTTTTCCTGTTCGTTGGCGTTGTTTTTTAAAAAGCTGATATCAGGCAACTGCAAAAGGCGTTCAATCTCTTTATACAACCCAGTCCTGTTCATACGGTCCGGATCTTCGGTAGCAACCATTTGACGTAACTTTTTAACCTCGGTCAATAGTGAGTTAACGGTAGGGTAGTGGAATGGCTCTTTAACCACCTCCATTTTGCTATGCAGGTGGTAATTGTAAATATTTCTTTCCTTTTCGTTCGATAGTATTTTGTAGGCTTCGGCAATCTCCCTAAACTTTTGATTAAAGTAAGCATTGCCCCTGTTTTTATCGGGGTGGTATACTTTCGCCAATGCTCTGTATGCTTTTTTAATGATAGCCTCATTGGCATTGGGTTCAACCTGCAAAATTTCGTAGTAATCTTTGTGCGTCATTGTTTTGTAGCTGCCTGAAATTTAAAAAAGCAAAAATACATATAGCCATCGTTTGCCAAATGTTGCCACCCCTTAATTGTTTTGCAATAACACTTATTGATTAAAGCTTAACCTGCCATCGTTAAAGGACCTGCCTTTAATAAACTCGCATCAGGTTATGCCAACACCTTTGTTAGGGTATTAAGCCTGTGGTACAACCTGATTCAAAAATGCAAACAGTCTTTTTTTTGCAAAAAAAATATTTATTGTATTGTAGCTTAACGGTTTATGATAGTTTAACAGAAAAACTTACACCTATAATTTTTAGCTACTTATTGCCAAACAAAACCATTACAACTTGCAAATGGCCCATAGAATTATTACATTTACGTTCATTTAAAATGAAGCATATGCAGTTTGTAATTAGGCTCCTCTGTTTGTTAATGCTATTTGTTTTTTTTACCAACGGCAGCTCGGCACAGGGGTTTCTTAAAAAGTTGAAAGACAAAGCAAACCAGGTGGCCGAAAAAGCCCTTGATAAAAAAGTAGAAGAAAAAACAGGTATTGGGCAAAGCGGGGGCAACAATAACCCTTCGGCTTCGCAGGGTGGCAGGCCTTCCAATACCATGGGCGAGGGATTAAAAAATACTGCGCCGCCCGATGTGTTGCAGCAAATTACCGATGCCGATAAGGCACACGATGCCGGCAATTTTAGCGATGCCCGGTATGCTATTCAGCAAGCGTTGTTAGGTGTGGAAATACAAATAGGGCAGGAGATTTTAAAATCATTACCGGCAGATGTGAAAGGATTACCAAAGGATACTTTGGACGATAGAGTAATGAGTACCCGCTTTGGCTGGGCCAACCTTACCATTCAGCGTATTTACCAAAAAGATGACAAGCAACTGACTGTTATGATCGGTAATAATCCTATGTACTCCGGTATGATGGATATGTATTTTAGCAATGCATACGGGGTTCAGTCAGATGGTGACAACCAAAATATGAAACAGATTAAAGTTAAAGGTTATAAGGCAGCTATAAAGTTTGATCAGGGCCAGGGATACTCGGTGTTAGTGCCGCTTGGCCAATCGGGCATGATTACGTTGGAAGGTGTAAACTATACCAACGAACAGGATATATTGGCCGCTGCCGAAGTTTTTGATATTGACGGCATTAAGAAAAAATTGGGTGAAAAATAAATTATCTATCTAAATAAAAATCAACATGAAATTTATCATCATCATATGTTCAATAATTATTTCAGCCAATTTACCGGCACAGGAACTAAACTTTAAATCCATTATTGGCAATGCAAAAAAATCTTACGCCGCCGGCAATTTGGAAGATGCTCATTTTGCCTTGCAGCAATCCATGCAGGAACTTGATATTGTTATTGGCAAAGAGGTGTTAAAGCTTCTTCCTCAAAAAATGGGTGATGCCGGTATAGTAACTGCCGAAGATAATGTAACCGGTAACGTAAGTTTTATAGGAGCCACTATACACCGCAGTTATACTACGCCAAATAAAAAGGTAATGGTAGAGATCATCAACAACTCGCCTATGTTGGGTGCCCTAAATACATTTTTAACCAACCCCCTGCTGGCAGGTATGGGTAGCGATGGCAAAAGCAAAGTATTAAAGGTGCAAGGTTATAAATCGCGTTTAACAAAAGAAGACAATAGCGAAGATGCCACCAAAATACCTTACAAAATGGAAATACCCTTTAGCAATGCATTAGTTACTTTTACCAGCACCAACAGTAGTGAAAGCGAAATGATCGCCTTGGCTAATACAATACCCTTTGACCAAATAGCCAAACTTATACAATAGTCAGCCTTTACAATTTATAAACCGCTGTTGCATTGGCAACAGCGGTTTTTTTGTGTTCAGATGAATGTTATTTGTGTTAGTAATTATAAGTTTTAAAACAGGCATACTTACATGTTGTGAATAAAAAGATATGCTGCCTGCAATGCCGGGCAATTTATATTTGCTTCAATCATGTTTGAGCAATGGCCTTACCAGCTATATAAAAGGAGCAATTTATAATGAGTGCAGATTATAACGAGGAAAGTATTAAAAGCCTTGACTGGCGGGAACATATTCGGCTTCGCCCCGGCATGTATATAGGAAAACTGGGTGATGGAACCAGCCCTGACGACGGAATTTATGTGTTGATAAAGGAGGTAATGGATAACTGCGTGGACGAACACACAATGGGCTTTGGCAAAAATATTGATTTAACCATTGACGAAAAAACTGTAACTATTCGCGATTTTGGCCGTGGTATTCCGTTAGGTAAAGTGGTTGACGTGGTTAGTAAAATAAATACCGGTGCCAAGTACGACAGTAAGGCCTTTCAAAAAAGTGTGGGCTTGAACGGCGTAGGTACCAAAGCCGTTAATGCACTAAGCACTAATTTTAAAGTAACTGCGTTTAGAGAAGGAAGAATGAAGATGGCCGAATTTGAGCGGGGCATACTAATAAAAGAACATAAAGAGAAGGAAACCACTGAACCCAACGGCACCCTCGTCATTTTTGTACCCGATGACACCGTGTTTAAAAATTTTCATTATTTAAATGAATACATCGATAACCAGTTGTGGAATTATTGCTACCTCAACGCAGGGCTGGTAATTAACTATAATGGTAAACGGTATGTAAGTCGCAACGGGCTGTTAGATTTGTTACAGCGCCGTACCAATGCTGATGAAATCAGGTATCCTATTATTCATTTAAAGGGCGAAGATGTAGAAATAGCACTTACGCATAACAACGATTACGGCGAGGACCTTTACTCGTTTGTAAACGGCCAATACACTACACAGGGAGGTACCCATCAGCAGGCTTTTAGGGAAGCATTTATAAAGGTAATTCGTGACTTTTATAAAAAAGATTATGATGCTGCCGATATTAGGGGCAGCATTTGTTCGGCAATTTCAGTTAGAGTACAGGAACCAGTTTTTGAAAGCCAGACAAAAACAAAATTAGGCTCGCTTACCATGTTTGAAACCGGGCCAACCATGCGCAACTTTATGGTAGAATTTTTAGGCAGGGAACTAGATAATTACCTACACAAAAATCCTTCGGTAGCCGAAGCTATGCGTAAGCGTATTGAGCAAAGTGAGCGGGAACGGAAGGAACTGGCTGGCATAAAAAAACTGGCCAATGAGCGGGCAAAAAAAGCCAACCTGCACAACAAAAAACTACGCGACTGTAAGTACCATTTTAACGACGAAGCCGACGGCAAAAACAAAGAAGATATACAGGAGAAGAAAATGCAGTCGACCATTTTTATTACTGAGGGCGATAGTGCCAGCGGTTCCATTACCAAAAGCAGGAGTGTGGAAACCCAGGCAGTCTTTAGCCTGCGGGGAAAGCCGCTGAACTGTTTTAGCCTTACCAAAAAAGTGGTGTACGAAAACGAAGAGTTCAACCTGTTGCAACACGCATTAAATATTGAAGATGGGCTGGAAGGGCTCCGTTATAACAACATTGTGCTGGCCACTGATGCTGATGTGGATGGTTTGCACATAAGGTTACTAATGCTCACCTTTTTTTTACAGTTTTTTCCTGACCTTGTAAAAAACGGCCATGTATATATTTTGGATACACCCTTGTTTAGGGTGCGTAATAAGCAGCAAACGATTTACTGCTACGACGAAACTGAAAAACAGGCTGCGGTTAAAAAACTGGGGAATAAGCCGGAGATCACCCGGTTTAAAGGGTTGGGCGAAATAAGTCCCGGTGAGTTTGGTGCTTTTATTGGCGACGAAATTCGCCTGCAACCTGTTATGCTTTTGCCCGAAACACACATTCAACAACTGCTTGAGTATTATATGGGCAAAAACACCATGCAGCGCCAGGAGTTTATTATTGATAATCTGAAGGTTGAATTGGATTTGATAGAAGGAGCACCGGCCGAGGCGTTGCCTGCGTAGCTTTGCTTAAATTGGAGAAGGATTTTGTAGATTTAGTGAAATACGTAAGTTATGGAAGCAGTTAAGACAAAGGGAAAAGCCATGAATGGCATGTTGACTGTGGAACTTCCTAAAGAGTTTAATGAGAAAACAGTGGAAATAGTTATGTTGTCAGAAAGCGCTTCATTTTTCGATAAGACCTCAAAAGATGAAAGACGAACCGAATGATGAAAATAGTAAGAGCTGCTAAATTTCCAGAATTTCCAATGGATAAATTACCATGTATGTGACCAATAAGTTACTTATTGACGGCTTAATATTTATAGAAGCTTTATAGGGTAACAAGGTTAGCGTTTACAGAGATTTAATTTTAGAAGGCCAAAATGAATTTTTCATTAACGAAATTATTTTGAGCGAATACCTTTACTTGCTGATAGATTATAATGGCGGAACTTCTCCGCGTACTTTAAAAGAGCGGAGCGCAATACAAACTATATTAAACAAATCGCTGAGCGAACTTGATTTTCTCAACGACCTTATCATATTGCCCTCGTCAAATATCGTACGCTGGCTGGTGCCGAAATTTATGTCAGCCTATAACCTTCTCCCCAACGACGCTATTATTTTGACCACATGTAAAATTCATAGCACTCAAAAACTGGCATGGCACGATGTCGATTTTAACCCCTGCGCATTGCAGGGAATAGAATTGTTGCGGGAGGAACAGTTTTTTGGCCAGGCGTCAAATGTTAACCATGCATTTGTTGCCCAAAATAATGCAAGTGCGACTGACGTAAGCTTGTCATAAACAGCCGGGCAAACATGACACATTTGTACGACAAGGGTCTCTTCAACCTTAAACAAGCCTTAACGGCATCTAAAATTTAATGCTGTACCTCATTTTTTATTTTTTACTTTTTAATTACATTATGATCCACATTGTTTTTGAACCAGCCAATATAGAAGCACTTAAAAAAAGTTTTGAACTTGATGTAGAAATGCAAGGCGAAATTGTTTGTATACGGGACGATTTTGCCGTTGGTCCTATCAACAATTTATTTACAGAAGAAGGGCAGGCTGCACGATTACAATGGTGGAAAGACCTTTTGGCAGGCGGCCCCTTTAATGTACTGGCCGATGATGGCCACGTACACGACAATGAAGAGGTGGTTGCCTTAAAAAACAAATTGGCGGAAGACCCTGACGAAATAGTTTGGATATGGGCAGCCCAAAATAAACACGATGTGTGCGGCTATTACTGGCTGATGAGCCAGTTGAAAGACTTGCAGGGCCGCATATTTATTTTGTATCTTAACAACCTGCCTTTTATAAACGATAAGGGAAACCTTTTTTACCCGACCAGCCTGTTTCAAATAGCAGCCAGGGAGTTTGTAAAAGCAAAAAAACTGGCAAGGCCCATTACGCTATCGGAATTTGAGGTTGACCCCGACGAGTGGGCTACACTGGCGCAGGAAGGCAAGGGAGTTCGATTGCTGGAAGGCGGCAAAAAATTGATACAAAAGGAATACAATTATTATGATACTGCCTTGATTGGTTTTATAACCTTTGACTGGCAAAAGGTGCATAAAATGTTTACCCAATTTTTTAGCAAAGCCAAAGAAACCACCGGCGACGCCTATGTTTTATGGCGATTACACCAAATGGCCACCGAAGGCAACATTGAATTACAGGGCAACTTTAAAAGTATTAAAGACACGGAGGTCCGTCTTGCTTCGTAGCAGCCTCTTATCTAAAAAATAAATAAATAAATTACTATGAAGCAGTTAACCGTGCTATTAACAGCAACTTTTTTTTGTTCAAACTTATTTGCACAAACCACTGGCGAAAAGCTTGATGCCTACTTTAAGGCAGCACAGAAAGCCGATATATTTAACGGGTCGGTGCTGGTGACTAAAGATGGCTTGGTGTTGCTACAAAAAGGGTATGGTTACAAAAATGTAGAGGCCAGGCAAGACAACGACGTAAATACTATATTTCAGATTGGCTCGGTTACCAAACAGTTTACCGCAGCTGTTATTTTAAAAATGGTGGAGCAAGGCAAACTTAATTTGCAGGAAAAACTATCAAAATATTACCCTGATTTTAAAGATGGCGACAAAATAACTATTGAACATTTGCTAACACATCGCTCTGGTATTTGGAGTTATACTGATGACGAAACATTTATGCGCGGACCGGTGTATTCGCCCAAAACCGAAAAGGAATTGATGGCCATGTTTATGAGCAAGCCGCTGGAATTTGAACCCGGCAACAAATTCAATTACAGCAATTCGGGCTATGTAGTTCTTGGTTACATTATACAAAAGGTGAGTGGCAAACCTTACGAACAAATGGTAAGACAGTTAATTTTTGAACCGCTGCAAATGACCCATTCCGGTTTTGATTTTGCAAACCTTAAAACAACAAATAAAGCTATAGGTTATGCGGGCATAAACGGGGTAAGTGCGCAACCCTCGCTAATGGTGGATAGTACGGTAAGTTATGCTGCAGGCTCCATGTACACTACAGTTAACGACCTGCTTGCCTGGGACAAATCGTTGCAAACTGAAAAAATACTTTCTAAGTCATCTCTCACCAATGCCTTTACTCCCCGTCTCAGCAATTATGGTTTTGGGCTGGTAGTCGATACTGTGTATGGCTATCGCCGAATTTCTCATAACGGAGGGATACCAGGTTTTCTTTCCGCCAATTCAACGGTGCCTGAAATGGGTATTAGTATCATTATGCTTAGCAACGCTGATAACTCAAAAATTGGTGATCTGGAAAATGATGTACAAAAAATATTGTTCGATAAACCATATACACTTCCCGAGTCTAAAAAGGAAGTGGCGGTTGACGAGGAAAATCTAAAACAATACGAGGGCGAATATGAATTAGCGCCTCACTTTATTATTACGGTATCGCTGGTTAATGGAAAGCTGAAAGCACAGGCAACAGGCCAGCCACAGTTCGATCTTTTTGCTAAAAGCAACAACGTATTTTTTTTAAAAGTGGTGGAAGCGGAAATTGAATTTATGAAAGATGCAAACGGTGCCGTTGAAAAACTAATACTGCACCAGGGCGGTCAGGATATTCCCGGAAAAAAAGTAAAGTAAATAGTAATTGGTAATAGAGCCCTTTTTTAAACCAGCGCTTTATTTTTTATAAAACTTTTGTTGCCCACCCGGCTAACGCCCGTCGCATGGGCGTCACTCACTTTTACAGCAACAACTTCATTAAACTAAAAAAAATAATACAGTTATACATGAATATTAAACGCATTCATCATATAGCCATACTGACTGACGATTATGAAACCAGCAAACGGTTTTATACCGAAGTGCTGGGCTTTACTATTATAAAAGAAACATACAGAAAAGCCCGCCAGTCGTACAAACTGGATCTCGCCATTGACGGTATTTACCAAATTGAATTATTTTCCTTTCCTGAATACAAGGAGCGAAACTCATTTCCCGAGTCCAAAGGGCTTCGGCACATGGCGTTTGAGGTACATAATATTGATGAAAGCGTAACCGAATTACGTAACCACCGGGTGGACGTGCAGGAAGTTCGGATAGATGAAATTACAGGCCGTCGTTTTGTCTTTTTTTACGATCCTAACGGGCAGCCGTTGGAGTTGTATGAAGCAGATAACTAATTTAAGCGTGACCGAGCTATCCCTATAAAAATCGGGAAAGTTTACAACCGTCCCAATCTGAGTAGGAATGCGCTATTAATTTTAGACTCATAAAAAACCCACTGATTAAAGTGGGTTAAATGTGACCGCGTTAGGATTCAAACCTAAAACCTTCTCATCCGTAGTGAGATGCTCTATTCAATTGAGCTACGCAGCCAGTTGTTTTATTTCGCGCCAGGTTTTAAACCTAAAACCTTCCCTACCCCCTGGTCGGGATGCTCTATTCAATTGAGCTACGCAGCAGTTCCATTTCGGGCTGCAAATATAAGAGGAATCTGTTTTCAGGCAACAAATTTTACAAATCTTCTTAAATATCTTTTATGAGCCAATATGGCCTTCGTCTTTACTTTTGTTAAACAAATAAGTACTATGCCACACGAGGCCATTTCGGTATTTGATATGTTTAAAATTGGTATTGGGCCATCAAGTTCGCATACGCTTGGGCCATGGAAGGCTGCGCTGGCCTGCATTAAAGCAACAGGTGAGCATGGGGGAGTGGACAACGTGGCTAAAATAGAGGTCATTTTGTACGGCTCGCTGGCAAAAACCGGCAAAGGCCACGGCACCGATATTGCCGTAATGCTTGGCCTTTGCGGTTACCAACCCGACACCATCAATGTTGACATGGTAGCAACTAAGGTTAATGAGATCCATCAAACACAACAGCTACTACTGGCCGGCTCCCGGCTCATTAACTTTAACCCGTTAATCGACATACATTACCTGTACAACGAGGCGTTGCCCTTTCACCCCAATGGCCATTCGTTTTTAGTTACCTACACTAATGGCCAGCAAATTTGCGAAACCTACTTTTCGGTCGGTGGTGGTTTTATAGTAAAAGAAGGCGACAAGCTTTTGCCCGGCCACGATATCGATCTGCCTTTCCCCATCAATACCTCCGCCGATATTTTGCACTGGTGCATGAAAACCGGGCTTGCCATACACGAAGTGGTTATGGAAAACGAGCACAGCTGGCGAAGTGAGGCCGACACCCAAAAAGGCTTACTACACATTTGGAATACGATGCGCAATTGCATTTATCGTGGTTGCCATCGTTTTGGGCATCTTCCTGGCGGGTTAAAAGTTAAACGGCGGGCCTTCGATTTAAATAAAAAATTGATTGCTGGCCAATCATACACCAATTACGATAGCTGGGTGCAGGCCATTGCACAAGGCGGACAACAATTTAATTATATACTGGACTGGGTAAGTTGTTTTGCCCTGGCAGTAAACGAGGAAAATGCAGCGTTTGGCAGGGTAGTTACGGCCCCCACCAACGGAGCGGCAGGCGTAATACCCGCGGTTTTACAGTACTTTCTACTTTTCTGCAATCCGCCAAACGGTGTTTCTGAAAACGATAAAATAATCCGCTTTTTATTAACAGCCGCCGAAGTTGGCAGCATATTTAAAAAAGGCGCTACCATATCGGCCGCTCTGGGTGGTTGCCAGGCCGAAATTGGCGTATCCTCCGCCATGGCTGCTGCAGCACTTACCGAGGGTATGGGCGGCACGCAGCGCCAGGCACTCATGGCTGCCGAAATTGCTATGGAGCATCACCTTGGCCTAACCTGCGATCCCGTTGGTGGGTTGGTACAAATACCTTGTATTGAACGCAATACCATGGGTGCCATAAAAGCCATTACGGCTTGCCAACTTGCCCTGCAAAGTAGTCCCGATTTTGCCAGGGTATCGCTTGATAAAGTAATTGCTACCATGTGGAGCACTGCCCTGGATATGAACGATAAATATAAGGAAACTTCCGATGGGGGCCTGGCCATTCAACTACCCATAAGCCTTACTGAATGTTGAGGGCGACCCGCTAACGCAACATTGATACAATCAGAAAATGGACATATAGCTGCAGCCGTTTACCGGTGCTGCTCATAGTAATTTATTTTGATCGATTGTCGCAATACTTCCATTTCCCGTTCGGTAAGCGGCGGTGCACTTAAGGCTGAAACTGCATCTTCCAGCTGGTCGTTGTTGCGTATACCCACAATGGCACTGGTTACCGCTGCGTTATTTAACACAAATTGAAGGGCCGTTTGGGTAGCGCGTCGCTGCTGGCCCGAAAACAATTTAACGGCCCTGGCAGCCGCTGCCACCTGTTCTGTAGTATAGGCAAGATAATCGGTAGCGGATTTACTACCCAGCATTCCACCGGCCAACGTACCCCTTGCCAAAACACCAATAATATTGTTCTGCAACAAAGAGAAAGCTATTTCTTCGGGCCGCCGGTCAAGCAGGCTATACTGCATCATTACACTTACCATGTACGACTTTCGCACATACGCCTGTATTACATTATGCCTTATGGACGATATGCCGTAGTGTCTTATTTTGCCCTGTCGCTTTAGCAACTCAAAAGCCTCAATGGTATCATCAATATCATCGTTAATGGTGCCGCCATGCAACTGGTATAGGTCAATATAATCGGTTTGAAGCCTTTTAAGGCTGGCCTCTACCGCCGTCAAAATGTAAGCTTTGGTAGGGTTCCAGTCCCAGCCGCTGCCATTGCTGCGTAGTTGGTTGCCCACCTTTGTGGCAATAATAATGTTGCTTCGTTTATGAGCCAGCGCCTTACCAACCCATTTTTCGTTTTGTCCCTTATCGTACAGGTCGGCCGTATCAAAAAAATTAATGCCCAGGTCAATTGCCTTGTGTAACGTCTTCTCCACATCGGCGTACGCACCTTTTAGCGACATACATCCAAAACCAATTTTACTAACCTTTAAGCCCGATTTCCCTAAATGCTGGTAATCCATACGGTAAATGTTTTACAGTACCTTAATAAACAGTTTAGTGCAAGTTGTCAGCGTTAATGGTTCATTTACAGCAAACTTACCGATTATTTAAAATCATAATAAAATACTTCCGTCAAGTGGAGCGGTTTAACCATTACCGTGCTTCTATAACAACCAATAAATGTATCATAACCAGGTGCATTTATTTACCAGTAAAAGCTATCAAAAACGTTATTCCTTTAAATGGTATTTTTTGGGGCTGGCATTGAAGCATTTATGTAACATTGTTGTGTCACACGCTTGTACTGTAACAATTCTATTGAGCAAGCAAAAAAAACCACAACAAAGCAATGACTATCCATTCATTTTACATTCTCTAAAATTTGGCTTTTACCACACGGAAAACCTGAGAAGCCACACTGAAACGGAGCTACAAAAGTTATAACAACCCAGGTACATAAAAATCATTGGCTAAAGATTTGAAATTGAAAATAGTAGAATATAAAGGTGAGAAGTGTATATTGGAGGGCCGGTAACCATTTTATGAAGCGACGCACATTTGTAAAAAAAAGTTTTTGTACACTTACCACCCTGGGCGTTTTAGGAGGGCTTTACTCGTGGCAAATTGAGCCCTTTTGGGTAGAATTTGTAAAGCAAAAAATGCCGGTAAAAAACTTACCAAAACACTTAATTGGGAAAACGTTAATGCAAATAAGTGACATTCATATTGGTAAACGATTTGACTTTTATTACATAGTCAAAACATTTGAAAAGGCAAAACAATACAATCCGGATTTTGTGGTTTACACAGGGGATTTTGTAACCACTCATAAAGACAAAGTTCAATATAACGTTTTAACTGGTACTTAAAAACTGCGTTCAAGGTAAAATTGGCACAGTTGGAATTTTAGGAAACCACGACTATGGCAAAAATTGGGCACAACCAGCCGTTGCCAATAAAATTGCGCAATTGGCTGGCGAAAATAAAATTCAGATGTTGAGAAACGAACATCTTGAAATAGAAGGGCTAAACTTTATAGGCTTTGATGATTATTGGGGGTTAAATTTTAACCCTGGCCATGTAATGAGCAAATTTGATAAGTTAAAATCAAACATTGTTTTATGTCATAATCCTGATGTTTGCGACCTAAACGTTTGGGGTGATTATCAAGGGTGGATTTTATCAGGTCACACGCACGGTGGACAAGTAAAACCGCCGTTTTTAGATGCACCCATTGTTCCGGTTAAAAACAAAAAATATACTTCGGGTAAATTTGACCTATCAAACGGAAGAACACTTTACATTAATAGAGCCTTAGGGCATTTGTGGCAAATTAGATTTAATGTACGACCTGAAATAACCATATTTGAACTCAAAAATGGGTAATAAACCAAAGTAATAGCGGTTTTTTAATATGACATCCGGAGGTTCGCCGCGGCGGATCAACGCTAATTCCCGACAAAGCTTTACACTCATAACCCTAACCAAAAATTAACCATACAATGCAAAGGATTTATTTATTACTGTGGTTGTTAGCTTTTCAATTTAATTTTTTGTTTGCTCAAACCCCCTTGTGGCAAAGCAAAGGCCGTATAGTGGTTAGTTCCGACGGTAACGAACACGATCACGACGATTGGGGAGCAACGCCTTTGTCGCTGGCTGTTATTGCTGCAAAGGGATTGCAGGATAAACTGACCGTTTACATTTACAGCGATCATATTTGGGGCAGTAATCACGAGCATCCCGGTATTGATGGTACATTGCCCTATGCACAAATGAAGCAAAGCGCTATTGGTGGTGGAAAAATGTTTGGCTATAAAAAAACCGATTTTATTTGCGCGGTAGATGATCCGGAAGTAGCCTATGAAGCACTAAAAAATCAGGTCAATCAATCAACTGCTGATAATCCACTATTTATAGTGGTAGCCGGGCCAGTGCAGGTTATAGGCGAAGCGATTGCCAGGGCTGACGTTTCAAAACGGAAATTTGTAACCATTATAACCACCTCATCGGATTGGAACAATAGCCACGCAGATAAACCGTACATAGCCTGGGAAAATCATAGTGGCTGGATATTAGACGAAATAGAACAACTGGACGGCGGGTTAACAATTGTAAAAATTGAAAACCAGAACCCGTTATTAAAAAAGAATTGGAAAGAATATGAATGGCTCATTAATGCCCCTGAGCGTAATAGTTTATTTTATAAAAGGGGTAGCTGGCAATGGCTTTTTAAACGACTTTGTTTAACAACAAAACCCGACGGCGTAGACCGCGACTATTACTATGCTATTGATGCATCGGATGCTGGTAAGGTTATTTTTTTATTAACGGGCATCACAAAAACCAGTCCTCAGTTGGTTTACGAAATAATGCGAAATCCAATAAAAAAGTAGTGTTGATTTGATGAAAGTGAATGGTTGAAAATAAGGACGAGGAAAACAAAACGACTTATCATGAACAAGGCTATAATTTAATGACAATAGCCATAGCCTTATTTCAATTTTCAAAAGCAGAAAGTTTTGAAATTCTAAAACAATTGCCTCTACAAGAGGTTTACACAAAACAATGGGCAAAAATTTAAAAGTCCCGTTAATTACAAACCTGCAAAACTTACCAGGAAATTTACATGAGCAAGGCCAAAAAAAATTCTGCGATAGTAGATTTTGAAGGCTTTGTTGAACGGTTTATGCATAATCCTGCCTAATCTTTTCAATTTAAAAAAAGCTTCATTAAAATATATCCACTAAGTATTGCCTTTTCTTTCATAAAGCCTCGTACTCCGTTATTTAGAACGGACCATAATTTTTTGCTGCTTTTTAAAGATGGTAGAGGCGGGCAGCAAGTGGATAATGACCTGATTAAACTACACGCCAACTAAGTACTGTTTATTCGGTAAGGCCATTTAAATGCTATCAAAACCGCCGCAAACAATAAAGTTGTTTAAGGTGTTTTAAAAATTTTTCTAACATTTTGGATAGAAGAGCCATCCCGGTTTTAATTATCCAAAACAATTTTTATACAACCGATGGATAAATGGAGTATTGAAAACATACCCTCGCAGCAAGGAAAAGTAGCCATTGTTACCGGCGCAAATAGCGGCATAGGGTACGAAACCACTATTGGGCTGGTTAAAAAAGATTTTGAAGTGATTATGGCTTGCAGAGACATTCAAAAGGCGAAAGAATCAGAAGCCAAAATACGCAAAGTACACCCAAGGGCAAAACTCAAATGTATGCTGCTTGACCTAAGCAGTCTGGCCGATGTAAGAAGATTTGCAGATGAATGTAAGACACAACTTCATAAGTTGGATTTGCTCGTAAACAATGCGGGCATTATGATGTCGCCTTATAAAGTTACCGTAGACGCCTTCGAAAATCAGTTGGCGACTAACTACATTGGTCATTTTGCCCTTACCGGACTTTTGTTACCAATGCTAAATAATACTTCCGGTGCCCGAATTGTTACACTAAGCAGTTTATCTTTTAAATGGTCTAAAATTCATTTTAATGATTTACATGCCATGAAAGGTTATAACAAGCGTACCGCTTATGGCCAAAGTAAGCGGGCTTGTTTAATGTTTGCATTTGAACTGCAGCGTAGGTGCTCAGTTGCTAATCACCAAACAATTTCGATGGCGGCACATCCGGGGCTTTCAAAAACCAATTTGGATCGGTTTTTCCCCAATTTTATCAGGCCGCTGGGTAGCCTTTTTTTACAAAGTGCACAAATGGGCGCACTGCCGGTTTTATATGCGGCTTTAAGCAACAATGTAAAAGGTGGCGAGTTTATTGGTCCCGACGGGTTTAAACAATTTAGAGGTTACCCCACTAAAGTTGATGCGGATAAATACGCTAATGACAAGGAAGTTGCGCAACATTTGTGGAAGGATAGCGAAGAAATGACGAAGGTTGTTTACTTGCCTGCCAAAATTTAGTGGAGGCGAAGATTTATAAAAACGAAGAATTATTAACCGAAGCCAAACTAGAAAAGGCAGAAGAAAGTTATTTCAACTGTTTCTCGTACTAATTACCAAACAGTAATACAATTTCGACTGGCGCATGGCGGGCTGATGCCGGACGTTGATTATTAAAAGAAAATAGCATCATATAAAACCAAAACGTGTACTAAATGTCTACAATCAATTTATCAATGAACAAATTTTTCTATAAACAGCTATTGGTTTTAATGGCTATATGTTTAATGGCAGGTACAATCTATGCCCAAAAAACGGGTAGTGTCAGCGGGTCCATCCTTCAAAAAAGTACACAGCAATCGCTTGCCGGGGCAAATATTAACCTGGCAGGTACTAACTTATCGGCTGCTGCAGATTCTAACGGAAGGTTCAGAATATTGAACATACCGGTAAAAACCTACAACCTGGTTGTCAGTTCCATCGGTTTTAAAACATTCACTCTTTACAATATTGTTGTTAACAGCGGTAACGAAAATGTTTTTACCATTGAGCTTGAACAAGATGCAGCAGCGTTGGGAGAAGTAATTGTAAAATCAAATAAACGCAGTGTTAGGGCTGCCACTTTAGAAACACCCCTTAGCGTGCAGCGATTAACAACAGAAGAAATAAGAAGCAACCCCGGTGGTAATTTTGACATTAGCAAAGTAATACAAACATTGCCTGGCGTTGGTGGTGGGCAGGGGGGAGGTACCTTTCGTAACGACATCATCATTCGCGGTGGTGCCTCTAACGAAAATGTATTTTATTTAGATGGAATTGAAATACCTGTTATTAACCACTTTCAAACACAAGGCGGCAGTGGCGGACCACAGGGAATTTTAAACGTATTTTTTATTGAAGATGTAAAACTAAGTTCATCAGCTTTTGATGCGCGGTATGACAATGCACTTAGCAGCGTATTTCAGTTTAAACAAAAAGTTGGTAATGCAAACAAATTTCAGGGCAATTTACGGGCAAGCATAACCGAGTCTGCCATTACGTTAGAAGGACCTTTGTCTAAAAATAAAAAAACAACGTTTTTAGCTTCGGCCCGAAAATCAACTTTTCAACTGCTTTTTAAGGCGCTTGACCTTCCCTTTCTGCCAGACTTTTGGGATTTTCAAACAAAAATTACGCATCAAATAAATAATAAAACTACCCTCAATTTTATTGGTATCGGTGCTATTGATGATTTTAGATTTCTTACTGTAAAAGATGCCACCCCCGAAAAATTATACAATCTTAATTCAGCCGCCAGTATTCAGCAAAAAAATTATACGGTAGGGGCATCCCTTAAAAGAAGTATCCCAAATGGGTTTTGGAATTTAGCTTTAAGCCGTACTAGGTTTAATAACAATCTTCAAAAATATGAGGACAATGAAAACCGGTCAGCAGCCAACCAAACGCTGGATTTTGTCAGCAACGAAACCGAAACCAAACTACGGTTTGATATCAATAAAAATAAAAATGGCTGGAAGTTAGCTTATGGAGCGTCCACTCAACTGGCAGAATACGACAACAAAACCTTTTTACTAATTCAAAAAGAAGTAAAAGATGCAGGCAACAATATAATTCAACCCGGCATAAATCAAAATTTTACCAGTCCGTTAGATCCGTTTGTGCGCCTTGGAGCCTTTGTACAGGTAGGTAAAAGAGTATTGGATAACAGGCTGGGTATTAGTGCTGGCGCCCGTACAGATATGAACACTTTTACAACAACTGGTATGAATGGCCTACAAACCCTGTCACCCAGAATTTCGTTTAGCTATGTGTTAACGGATAAATGGACAGTAAATGCTTCAACAGGTATTTATTACAAACTGCCGGTTTATACCATTTTAGGTTTTGCTGATAATAATAATGTTCTGGTAAATAAAAATGCAAAATATACGCGGTCAACCCATTATACAACTGGTGTTGAATTTTTACCAAACGATGGATTGCGTTTAACAGTGGAGGGCTTTTACAAGCAATATGGCAATATTGCTGTATCGGCAAGAGATGGCATTTCGTTAGCAAACCTTGGTACCGATTTTACAGCACTTGGCAACGAGGCCGTCAATACAAACGGAAAAGGCAAAGCTTATGGCATTGAGTTTTTTGCACAGAAAAAATTAACTGACAAGTTTTTTGGTATACTTTCTTATACTTTTTACCGCAGTTTGTACAGTGGTGCTGATAACAAATTTGTGGCAAGTACCTGGGATAACCGACATTTATTGTCCGTAACCTGGGGTTATAAGTTTCCACGAAACTGGGAGCTGGGTTTAAAATACCGCTACCAGGGCGGTGCACCTTTTACACCATTTGATGAAACCGCGTCAAGATTAAATTATTCATCGCAGGGAAGAGGCACTTTGGATTTTGCACGACTGAATACACAACGGCTGGGAGGTTTTAATAGCAGCGATGTAAGGATAGATAAGAAGATTAATCTTAGAAAAATAACCTTTGATTTGTTTTTAGATGTTACCAACTGGTATATATCAAGAAACCCGGTAATACCAGAATATACCTGGCAACGAACGGCCGACAACAGAACTTTTAGAACAACTGACGGGCTGGCTATTAAAGCCGATGGAAGCAATGCCATACCAACCCGTGTAAAAAATGATGACCCAACTGTGATACCTACGCTTGGGGTTATTGTTGAGTTTTAAACAGCAATATCCGGGTTAAAATTGCAAGTACTAATCTTCAGTAAGTCTGTTGAATTTACTAACAAGCTGTCTAAAAATGATTAAATAATACCATCGCTGGTTTTTTGTATCATCATTGTTGCCTGTCCCTCTGGCGTAAGCCAGGAGGGCGTCGCAATCCCAGTCCATCTGGCGTTAGCCGGGCGGCCCCCCCGTCCGATTGGTCAGCCGGGCGGACGTTCAGCGATTGGTACTATGGCAGCGCCTACCTTCAATGCATATAAAACGAACCATATTTAGACAGCTTGTAAGTGGCCTTACCCACCATAGTTAAATTCCAGTTCATACTAGTTATCGTTAAAAGAAAGCAGCCTTTATAGCAGGCAGTTGCATGTAGCCTACGGTCAATTTTGCGATGAAAATAACCACGTTTTTAACCTACGTCCCTTTTGCACAATTGTGCGGTTTGGGAATTAATAGCGTACTGTTTAACACTGTTTAAACACAAATTATTTAACTACCAGCTATGGCTTTTTATTGTATTCAGTCTTGCCTCTTTAACCAGGGGCGGGAAACGGCCATTTCCTTTGCTTTTTTACCAGCCGGGTTTATATAAAACTTACACAGCGGGTTAAAAGGGCTATAAAAAACGCCAGCTTTTTTGTGCTTTAACGGTATCAAAAAAATTATCCATCCATTGGCGTTCATTCTCCATTTTGTATGCTGATTGTTCTATGCAATTTTACACAGTCAATAACGACAACAACATAAAAAATAAATGAAATGAAAAATTTTAAAGTTCCTACACGCCAGGAAGTTGCCCCGGCTAACCAGGCCATTTTTGACAACCTGAACAAAGCATTGGGTTTTGTACCCAACCTGTATGCTACCATTGCGCATTCTGACAATGGACTTGCACGCTACCTTGCCTATCAAAATGCAAAAACTTCCCTCACCAATAAAGAAAAAGAAGCCGTAAACCTGGTGGTGAGCCAGGTAAACAATTGCGTTTATTGCCAAAGCGCCCATACGGTTATTGGTAAAATGAATGGAATTACCGACAATCAATTGATTGACATTCGCAGGGGAAAAGCCGAAGATGCCAAACTGGATGCCCTGGTAAAATTAGCTAAAAGCATCACCAAAAACAGGGGTAGTGTTAATGACAGTTTAGTGGATAACTTTTTTGCACAAGGGTATACCAACGAAAACCTGGTAGACCTTGTTTTGCAGGTAAGTGATAAAACTGCCATGAACTATCTGCACAATCTTACGCAAATCCCGGTCGACTTTCCGGCGGCTCCATCGCTGGAAGCTACTGCTGATGTAAGTCTTAACTAATGCAATTTAAACACAACCAAAAAAGCTGGCTGCAACCAGCTTTTTTGGTTATTAGCCGCTTCCCAAATTTTTTATGATTATCGGCAATCTGGTTCTTATATTTTGATACCAGGCTCTATAGCTTTTTTCAGCAGTCAATGCAGCATGCCTCTATGACAATAGAGGTCGCACTCTTATACCATTGGTAATTTTATTCAGCCTTTTTTATCATGATTTTATATTTACCATTGAGCTTACCAAATAGCGGAATCATTAAATTTTTTCATTAGTTGTTACAATGTCAGTGGCCCCAGCAACTGTGGTTTTTAGAGGTGGCTGGTAAAAATGATTTAAAAACATGAAGCCACCAATTAACCAACAAATTATCAGCGGAAAAATTGTCCATCCATTTGCGTTCATCCTCCATTTTTTTACCCGGTATATCTTTGCACCTTTGTACTATAAAATGTAATAATTATGAGTACAACCGCCAAAAGCAGCAGTATTAAAAAAGAAGCCTTTGCAAACTATGTTACAAAAGGAATTGATTATCATTTGTATCAACAACAAATGGCGGAAGACCTCTCGTCCAACCCCGATGCGAAAACAAAAGAATACATCAACCTAAATACCCGCCGTATGCAAAGGGTTGAAAAAACATTTATACCGGGCGACAAACTGATGGAGCAGGTAAAAAAGCTTACCAACAAAATATATTGGCTAATTATAACCGAGCATTGGTGTGGCGATGCTGCACAAACAATACCTGCCTTTAAGGCTATTGCTGATATGAGTGAGGGAAAAATTGAAATGAAACTGGTGTATCGCGACCAAAACGACGAGCTGATGAATAGTTACTTAACCAATGGTACCCGTTCTATTCCCAAGCTAATACAGTTAGACACACAATACAACGTAACCGCCATTTGGGGGCCACGGCCAACAACGGCACAACAACTGGTAAAACAATTGAAAGCCAACCCGGCCACAGCCGCTACGTATGGTAACGAATTGCATGGTTGGTATGCAAAAAACAAACAACAAAGCCTGGCTGCAGAAATAATAACCTTATTGGATGAAGCCAATATAAAATGACCAGATTGTTTACGCTAAAAAAAACACATGGAAACAAAGCCACCGCTACCTCCATTTACGATGGAGAGCGCCAAACAAAAAATTCGGATGGCTGAAGATGCATAAATAGCCGCAATCCCCAACGGGTTTCAAAAGCTTATACCGAACTCAGCGAATGGCGAAACCGGAATGTTTTTGTGAACGGGCGGGCCGAAATCGTGGCCTGCCTTAATAACAAATGAAACCGCGAACTACACTATAAACTAAAGAAGGAATACTGGGCCCACACCGGTAACCACATTGCCGTTCGGTTTAAATATCAATATCAAAATGCCGCCGGGCAAGGGTTTAGAGCCTATGGAAACGAAAACCGGGAATTTGATGCGCATGGCGTAATGGCCAAACGATTTGCCAGTATTAACGACCTGGCCATTGAAGAGGCTGACAGAAAATTATGATCTTCAACAATGGAAAATAAAATACAAAACGATAACGACCAACAAAGCCCGGAAGTGGTTATGCTTGCCAATAAATGTGGCGACACCTTATGGGATGCGGTTTTGGGTTAGGAAGTACAGGCCTGCGAGCCTACCGACATTGTGTATAGTCCAATTACATACAATAGCGCCGCCCCCGCACAGTTGGCTGGTAAATGATAAGTATGCGCATACCTGTTGTTCATAATTTCGTAATAATGGTTTGGTCACTTATATTTAAATCAATTTTACCGTGGCAAAAAATTTCGGGTCTCTGGTGTTTTCAGATGCGGCCAAAGCAATGCAGCAAAAAAAGGTAGCCGTAATAGCTATGCCCTAATGGAACGCGACAACTTTGTTGACGGGCTGACCGAAAATGAAGCAGCCTTTATTGGTCAGCAAAATAGTTTTTATATGGCCACCGTTGGCCAAAACGGATACCCCTACTTACAGCACCGTGGCGGGCCAAAAGGCTTTGTAAAAGTGTTGGATGAAACACGAATAGGTTTTGTAGATTTTACTGGAAATATGCAATACATCTCCGTAGGAAATATTGCCACAAATAACAAAGTGGCCATTATTATGGTAGATTATCCATCCATGACGAGATTAAAATTATTGGCTACCGCCGAAATAGTTGAACTTGCCGGTGCCTCAATATTGTACGCTTTATTAACAACAGAAGATTACAAACATAAGCCGGAACGCATGATGGTTTTTACCATTGAAGCCTACGATTGGAACTGCCCCCAACATATAACACCAAGGTATACAACCAAAGAAATTGAAACTGCTTTAACACCTCAGAAGGAATTGATCGAAAAACTGCAGCCAGAAGTAAGGGCGTTAAAAGAAAGGTTACAACTACAAATCGGTAGCTGAATAAAAAACCAAATATGACAAAAGACTTAAAGCGGGTGGTGATAACAGGCATGGGTGCGGTAACGCCACTGCGCAATACGGTTGATGAGTTTTGGCAAAACATAGTAGCCGGAAAAAGCGGCGTTGATTTTATAACCAAATTTGATACAACAAATTTTAAAACAACGTTCGCAGCCGAGGTAAAAGGGTTTGAGCCATCAGCCTATTTTACTAAAAATGAAGCCCGCAAATACGATCTGTTTACTCACTATGCAGTGGCTGCCGCCGATGAGGCAATAAAGAATGCTGCCATTGATTTTACTGTACTAAATACAAATAAAATACGCGTTATCTGGGGGTCGGGAAACGGTGGTATCCAAACCTTCCAAAACCAGTTGGAAGAATTTTTTAACGGCAATAAAGTGCCAGGGTTCAATCCCTATTTTATTCCTAAAATCATAGCCGATATTCCTTCGGGGGTTATATCTATCAGGTATGGTTTACGGGGCCTTAACTTTTCCACTGTATCTGCCTGTGCATCTTCAACAAATGCAATTATTGACGCCTTTAATTATATCCGTTTAAGTAGTGCAAATATTATTATTGCCGGTGGCTCCACAGCGGCTATTAATGAAAGTGGGGTGGGTGGTTTTAATGCAGCCAAAGCGTTGTCTACCCATAACCAAAGCCCCTCTTTTGCTTCAAAGCCATTTGATGTAAAGAGAGATGGTTTTGTGATGGGCGAGGGCGGTGCAGCGCTGGTAATAGAAAGTTTAGAGTCGGCATTAGATCGCGGTGCAAAAATTATAGCCGAAATAGCCGGTGGTGGTATGGCGGCCGATGCATACCATTTAACTGGTACCCATCCCAATGGCGAGGGTGCTTACCTTGGCATGATGGACGCATTGGAAGATGCAGCCATTGATCCTTTGGCTATCGATTATATAAATGCTCATGCCACCTCTACTATGTTGGGCAATGATAGTGAACTAAAAGCCATTGCAGGGGTGTTTGGCAAACAAAGCAGCCTGCATATAAGCGGCACCAAATCCATGACCGGCCATTTATTAGGGGCCGCAGGGGCTGTGGAGGCAATCATTTCTATAAAGGCCCTACGGCACAATATTGTTTCACCCACCATAAATACCAACGAGGTGTTGCCCGAGTGGAGTAGCCAGTTTAACTTAACGTTAGGCAAAGCCCAGCCGAAAGAAATTAATTATGCAATGAGCAATACGTTTGGCTTTGGAGGCCACATTGCAGCCGCTATCTTTAAAAAATTTACTTCGTAAATATTTTTGTTCAAGTCTAATTAAGTGAAATCAAATGCTCAATCAATCAGCATTTACATTGGTTAATCCAAATACGGGCACCCTTGCCTTCAAATATTTTTCGTTTGTTGACAACAGTCATTTTGATTACATACAACGACAAAACTATTACGCTCTCATTTGGGTAAAAGAGGGTAGCGGCACGCTAAAGGCCAACTTTACTCAATACGACTTTGGCATAGAAACATTGTTTGCCTTTGCCCCTTATCAGCCGTTTATGATTACTGCCAAACAACCAATTAGCGGTATTGCCCTTTATTTTCATCCTGATTTTTTTTGTATTCACAAGCATCATAAAGAGGTATCGTGCAACGGCATTTTGTACAACAACGTATACCAGCCGCCTTTTGTAAAGGTTGATGAGGCATCTGCCACCACCTTTAACCTTGTGTGCAAACAAATAAAGACCGAAATGCAAAACCTTGCCCTTGCCCAAAATGAATTATTGGTTTCGTATTTAAAAATATTTTTAATTATGGCAGCACGTTTAAAAGCCGCACAACAACCAGGTATTGTTGTGGCAATACAAGACCAAAGGGAGCCCCTTGTGCTTCAAAAATTAAAAGATGCGATAGAAGAGAATTTTAAAATAAAGCACTCCCCCGCCGACTATGCAAAAATGTTGTACATAAGTTCCGGGGCCCTTGCAAAAATGACGAAGGCGCATTTTAATAAAACCTTATCGCACCTCATAAACGAGCGAATTATTATAGAAGCGAAACGTGAACTATACCTTACCAGTAAATCCGTTAAGGAAATTGCGTATGAATTAGGGTATGAAGACGAATATTATTTCAGCCGTTTTTTTAAAGTTAATGCCGATGTATCTCCACAGCTATACCGCGATACGGTAGGGTTTGCAAGGGCAGAGGCGTAACCAAAGCTATTGCTGCAGGTAGTCATTATCAATTATTTTCAGCTACGCCTCCTTAGTGTTATGGATAGCCATTGGCGTCTAAATGTTATCTGTATAAATATCAGCCTTTCTATACAATCACAGTATTAAACAGCTATGCTCACGGCTTGCCAATAGTTTACTCATGCTATTAAATGTATGCCTGGCAAATAACTTTATACTTGTAACAGGACGCACCTTGCGGTTAATGATAAACGTTTGCTTTTCCATCCAACTCCACTATTTGCCGCATAAATAATTAATTATAAAAAGCATTACTACACATGCTGTTTATCTTGTCAGTGCTATTAAATTAACGTTTAAATATTGTTATTTTCAAATTGGAATGTATTAAATGGTAATGGTAATAGCGGCGGGTACAAGGGTATTATAACAATGCCACGGGGTATTTTGGTAATTGTTTGTTTGGGTAATGGCCGCAACACGTAACCGCAATACAACCCTTTTAAATTAATAAAAAATGGAAAAGGACAAAATGAAAGCGGTGGTTTGTAATGCCTATGGTCCACCGGAGGTATTACAAATAATGGACGTTGACAAGCCAATTATAAAAGATGATGAAGTATTGGTTGAGGTTATGGCAACCACGGTCAACTCGGGCGATGTAAGAGTGAGAGCCCTTGCCGTTAGTAAATTTATGAAGTTAGTAATGCGGCTGGTGATCGGTATTAACCGGCCGCGAAAGCCGGTTGCAGGCACCGTATTATCGGGCATAGTAGTGCAGGTTGGTAAAAACGTTTTGGCCTTTAAACCGGGCGATGAAGTAATGGCAAGTACCGGTTTACAGTTTGGTGCCTATGCGCAATATATTGCCTTAAAAGCAAAAGGAAGCATCGCCTTTAAGCCAACAAAGGCCTCATTTGAGGAGGCGGCTGCTATAGTGTTTGGTGGATTGACCGCCATTTACTTTTTGCACAAGGCTGGCATTCAGTTTAAGGCTGGCTTAAACGTATTAATATACGGTGCAACAGGCTCCGTAGGTACAGCAGCAGTCCAAATTGCCAAACATTACAAAGCCAGGGTAACCTCAGTATGTGGCCAACAAGGTGTTGGGCTTGCTCAAAAACTGGGTAGCGACGAGGTAGTAGTGTACACCCAACAGGATTTTACAAAATTGATTGACACCTTTGATATAGTTTTTGATGCAGTGGGAAAAACCAATAAAAAGGCTTGTAAACCCTTAATGAAAGCAAAAGGCCACTACATAACCGTTGAGGGCATGGACGTTGCCAGCGAAACAAAGGAACAACTGACCCTGTTAGCAACACTTTTTGATAACGGTGAACTGAATGCTAACATTGACAAGACCTATGCCTTTGCCAACATGGTAGCAGCGCACAGGTACGTAGATACAGGACGTAAAAAGGGCAATGTGGTGGTTACTGTTAATAAAGGGTAGAAGAAAAGCCAAACTAAGTACTGCCTACATTAGGGTGCAGTAATTAGCTATTATTGAGAAAATATGTTGTTACTAACAAATGCTTTACCAACGTTATAGTTGCGTTGCCCGCCCGGCTAACGCCCCGGGCGGCAAACGATAGTTGGACCAGCAGTCGGACGGGGCCATGCCCCCCCAAAGAACAAATGCCGGTATAAAAAAGAAATCAAATAAATTGCGGCCTCAAACGTAGACAAAGTCAATGGCGAAGAGTTCAACTCCGGGATTAGATTTATCAACCCTACAAAGTGGCGTTAACGGCCAGTATAAAACCTGGTTTTTAGATTATGCTTCGTATGTAATTTTAGAAAGGGCTGTGCCCGCTATAGAAGATGGCATGAAGCCCGTGCAGCGGCGCATTTTGCACAGTATGAAGGAAATGGATGATGGGCGCTTTAACAAGGTAGCCAACATTATTGGCCAAAGCATGCAGTACCACCCGCATGGCGATGCCAGTATAGGCGATGCATTGGTAAACATGGGGCAAAAGGAGTTGCTGATAGAAACGCAGGGCAACTGGGGCGATGTACGCACCGGCGATGATGCTGCCGCCCCGCGATACATTGAAGCACGCCTCAGCAAGTTTGCACTGGAAGTGGCCTTTAACGCTAAAACCACCGAATGGCAACTTAGCTACGACGGCCGCAAAAACGAGCCGGTAACGCTGCCCATGAAGTTTCCTATGTTGCTGGCGCAAGGCGCCGATGGTATTGCGGTGGGACTAAGCACTAAAATATTACCCCACAATTTTTGCGAATTAATAGATGCATCCATAAAATACCTGCGGGGTAAAAAGCTTGAAATATTCCCCGACTTTCAAACCGGGGGTATGATTGATGTAACCAACTATAACGATGGTAAGCGGGGCGGTAAAGTAAGGGTGAGGGCGGCCATTGAAGAGGTTGACAAAAAAACACTCGTTATAAGAAATGTACCATACGGTGTAACCGTAAGCAGCCTGTGCGAAAGCATAGTAAAAGCCAACGACGCGGGTAAAATAAAGGTGAAGAAGGTAACAGATACTACCGCTGCCAATGTGGAAATCAATATTGAACTGGCCAGCGGTATATCTACAGATATTACCATTGATGCCCTGTATGCCTTTACCGATTGCGAGGTAAGCATATCGCCCAACGCTTGTGTAATTGTTGACCAGAAGCCTATTTTTTTAACGGTGCAGGAACTGCTGAAAACTTCGGCCGAAAATACAAAAGACCTGCTGCGCCGCGAGCTGGAAATAAGGCTGGGCGAGCTTAACGACAAGTGGCATTACACCAGCCTTGAAAAAATATTTTTTGAAGAAAAAATTTACAAGGAATTAGAAAAGAAGCACGAAACGTGGGAGTTGGTTATAGAAGCTATAGACAAAGCTTTCGATCCATTTAAAAGAAGGCTAAAGCGGGCTATAGCCAGGGAAGACATTTTAAAACTGACCGAAAAACCAGTACGGCGCATTTACCGGTTAGATATTGACGAACTAAACGAACAGATCAAAAACCTGGAAACCGATATTAAACAGGTAGAGTACGACCTGGAGCACCTGACCGACTTTGCTGTTGGGTATTACGAAAATCTACTAAAGAAATTTGGCAAAGGCCGTGAACGTAAAACGGAGATCAGGCCGTTTGATACTATTACCGCCAAATCGGTAGCCATAGCCAATACCAAGGTGTACATGAACCGCGCCGAGGGCTTTATTGGCATGACATTAAAAAAGGATGAACTGATAGCCGAGTGTAGCGATCTTGACGACGTTATTGTATTTACCAAGGCGGGTAAAATGAAGGTAGTAAAGGTGGCCGACAAGGTGTTTATTGGTAAGGATATTATTCATGCAGAGGTGTTTCAAAAAAGTGATGACCGCACTACTTTTAACATGATATATGTAGATGGGCCAACCGGCGTTAGCTATGCCAAGCGGTTTAATGTAACCGGCGTAATACGCGACCGTGAGTATGATTTAACCAAAGGGGGCGACAAAAGCAGGGTGCATTATTTTACCAGTAACCATAATGGCGAGGCAGAAGTGGTAAAGGTGATATTAAGTCCGAACACTACCGCTAAAAAGAAAGAGTTCGACTTTTTTTTTGAAGAACTGGATATTAAGGGCAGAGGGCCAAACGGCAACCAGGTAACGAAGTACGCTATTAGAACAGTAAAATTTAAGGAGGCCGGCCGCAGTACTTTAGCTGGTCGCAAGCTTTGGTTTGACAGTAAGTTTGGCCGCCTCAATACCGATGAAAAAGGGGAGTACCTGGGCACTTTTGAAGAAGAAAACATTTTAGTAATTACTGACGACGGCAGTTATGAATTAACGGATACCGAGCTGACCCAACGTTTTGAACCTGAGCGCATCTTGCTAATTGAAAAGTTTGATGCTAAAAAACCTATCACCGCGGTTTATTTTGATAACGAAAAATTGCAGTACAATGTAAAGCGTTTTAAGATTGAGACCTCTACTATAAAAAGTAAGTTTTTATTTATTAAAGAAGGGAAAGGCAATCGTGTAGAGGTGGTAACTACCGATGCCGCGCCTACACTTAAATTAAATACCGGGCGAGGTACAATGGCAAAAACGCAAAAAATACAAATAGCAGACTTTGTAGAAGTCATGGGCTGGAAGGCAATTGGCAACAAACTGGCCGACTATAATAAAACCGTTGAAATGGAGTGGGTAAAAAAAAATGAAGAAGGGCAAACGAGCCTTTTTTAATTAATTGAATTAGTAAATTCAAAAAGCGATTAGGTTTATATATGCCTGGTAGCTGTTTTATTTAAAGTATTTATTTTCTTCCTCAATTTCCAACAGGGTGCGTTTACGAAATTTAAGGGTGCCATTTCGTTCCATGCTGCTGGTAAGTATAAGTTCGTACCGTTGATTGCCTGCCATAAAAATGCAAAGGGCCGTGTTGGGTGGAATGCGGCCGAGATTTTGTGCGTACATACTTATTTCGTGCACTAGTGTGTCAATAGCCAGGGTAAGTTTTATTGGCTGGTCGGTTAGTAATTGGTTACGGGCAATAAGCTGCCGATTGTCAAACAGTGCTATTGTGTCGCCATCTACTTCGCCATTATCGTATAAAATTATTTGCAGGCTGTCTGTATCCACTAAAATAACCTGGCTTTCCTCAAAGGTGCGCAGGGCCAGTTTCCTGGTCATTTCCTCGCTGGTTTCGCCCAACGGCAATTGTAGTTTGGGGGCCATATTAGCTGGCGGCGCCTTTTTTATGGTATCTAACCGCATGGGGGTAGCTATAATTGTTTCCGTTACACCCTTTTTATTTAACGATACTGATTTTTCGGCTATCGAAGTTTCGTTTTTACTAGGCGCATCGGTCAATATTGCCGTAAAAGCGTTTGTTGTTGTTTTATTTTCTTCAGCTATGGTTTTAGTTACCGCAACTTTAATGGTCGCTGCACTTACTTGTTGGGTTGGCATGGTGGCTTTTTGTGCAATAGCCCCGGGCAGGTTATTGTTATCACTTACCACCTCATTTTGTGCTTTAGATTTTGTTGTTGGTAAAGTAGCGGTGTCTTTAACTTCCCTTTTTACCATGCTTTGTATTTGGGTGCTTGCCACCGGGTGCTCCTGCCCGGCTTTATTTGCTAACTTATTTTTTTTATTAACCGTTACCGATAAATTATTTAGCGAAGCTGCGGTATTGCCACTGTCGGCTATGTTACCGTTGCTTTTTTTGGCTGCTTCGCTTTCGGCAGCTTCCACGGCAAGGTATTGTTGCTCCTTCGCTTTTACTAACGCTTTGCGTTGTTGGGGCGTAAGTAGTTCCTTTGTAAGTTTTAAAAAAATATTTGGGCAGGTGTACCGGTATTGGCTGTTTGCTTCAAACTGCCCCTGTAATGTTGTCTCGATACGGGAAGTTTTTAATACAAAAAATCCCTTCATGAGACAGTCGGCCCCAAATTTATTGGTTGCACCGTAATGTAATAAAGGAACAATTTGCAGCACCACCAGCCGCTGTTTAGCATCGTAATAGCCGGTAATTTTTTGCGATAGATAGTCTGTTTTGAAGTAATAATTGTATTCGCCTGTTATTTTATTTCCTGTCTGTTTAAGTATAAGTTCGGAAAGGTATTGGCTGTAGTTGCCGTCTTTACTCACATTACCAACACCATAATATTCGCCGGTTACATTTTGCGCATGCAAACCAATGTTTCCTACAACGGAAATACAAATTACCAGCCAAAGCAAATAGTATTTTTCAAAACGTTTTTGTACCCTCATAAACTGCTACAGCCGTTGCGCCTTTTTTTAGTTACCCTGTTTAATAATGGTTCTCACCGTGCCATTATTATGCCACTTACCAGCAACACACATTAAGTATCAACTTTGTTTAAAATGGTTACTTTAAAAACCGCTTCATTTCGCGGTCGGTATCTTTTTTCCGTAGTGTTTCGCGTTTGTCGTACAGTTTTTTACCCTTGCCAATTCCAATTTCAATTTTGGCGAGGTTGCGGTCGTTAAAAAATATGCGCAGCGGGGTAATTGTATAGCCTACATCTTTCATTTTTAGTTGTAGTTTTTTCAATTCCCGTTTCGTAAGTAACAATTTTCGGTCGTGTACTGCAATGTGGTTATTGCTTGTGCCCAGCGAATACTCGGCAATATACATGCCGCGAAGCCATAGTTCATCTTTAAAAAACATGCAAAAGCTATCGTTGAAACTTACCTTTCCCTCACGAATACTTTTTACTTCGGTGCCCATCAACACCATGCCAGCGTCAAACTTATCTTCAATAAAAAATTCAAAATAAGCCTGGCGGTTCTTAATTTCCTTTGGTGCGTTTTTTTTCAAAATAAATAAACGGGGGCTGTTAGTTTTTAAAAGTCATCAACAGCGATGAGGTAGTTTTTTTTAATACTTTCCGGTCAACGATCATGTCTAAAAATCCATGCTCCAATAAAAATTCGCTTCGCTGAAAACCAGGCGGCAAATCTTTTTTAATCGTTTCTTTTATTACCCTCGGGCCTGCAAAGCCAATAAGGGCGCCTGGTTCGGCAATATTAAGATCGCCCAACATGCCAAAACTTGCCGAAATACCGCCAAAGGTGGGGTCGGTTAAATAGGAGATGTACGGAATTTGAGCATCGGTTAATTGCGATAATTTGCCACAGGTTTTGGCCAGTTGCATAAGGCTAAAAGCGCTTTCCATCATACGGGCACCGCCACTTTTACAAATAACCATGTAAGGCATTTTGTTGGCAATACAAAAATCTATCGCTCTGCTAAATTTTTCGCCCATTACGCTGCCAAGGCTACCACCAATAAATTCAAAGTCCATACAGGCAATAACTACGTCGTGGTCAAACACTTTGCCTACGGCTACCCGCATACTATCAGTAAGGTCGCTTTTGGCCCAAATATCTTCAAGGCGTTTGCTGTAGGGTTTCAGGTCAACAAATTCTAAAAAGTCTTTGCTTCTTATATTGTCAAACAGCTCTTCGTATTCCTTGTTGTCAAAAAGTATTTCGTAGTATTCGCTACTGCCAATACGGTGGTGATAATTGCATTTGGGACACACAAAAAGCGCTTCTCTTAAATCGGCCGTAGTACATATATAATTACATTCGGGGCATTTGGTCCATAATCCTTCGGGTGTTTCTTTTTTTTCGGCAGTTGAGGTGGTAATTCCCTTCTTTATTCGTTTAAACCAACGTGCAGGCTTCACTCCACCTGTTTTTCCATCTTCGCCAGCCAGGTTTAAATAAAAGTCCTCTTCTTTTTTCATACTAATTTTTTGGGCCAACGAAGGTAAAGATATTTTTCTGTGTACGTAAAGTCATGGTTTTTTGCCAATGAACGCCACAGGCCAAACCTACTGTTGGGTAACGCATAGGGCAATAAAGTTGTAATTGATTTAAGGTTAAAGTACTACTCATAAACGGGCAACTAAAAATGGTTATATCCTGGCCTTTTTCCTTTCTTTTTGTATTTGCGAAAGGTTTTTAAGCAAGGTTTGTTTTAGGGTCATTTTTACAATATCGCCCATTGATTTGCAACGCATAAACTTGTTGCTTTCAAAATAGTCGCTTAATTCGGCTTTTAACTGGTTTACTTTTTCGGGCGGTGCTATGTTGTCACGACACATAATATTAAAAAGTTCCATTAACCGGTAGCGGCTGTCGGCCACTCTAAAAGCCATCATGGTGCGCTCTTCGGTTTGGTATTGCTTTATGGATTCTTTATCAATCAATTTTAAAGTCATTTCAACCAATTGCCTGTTTTCTTTAAAATATTGAGGCAGGTACATGTTTTTACGACCGTCGTACGACTGTTGGTCAAAATCTATTGCACGGATTCGATACTGAAAATCTTCTATATCGGGGGTAATGTCTATTACAAAATTATAGCTGCGCATATCGCCCAATAACCGCAAAAAACAGCGTTCATTAAATTTTACAAACTCCTTGGCAAACCTTATTTTGTTGGTCATAGGTTCGCCGAGATACTGGTTTATAAACATATCGCCGGGTATGCCGGGTATATGCTCCTCAACCAACGTATCAAAGTGCGTAAAATAGGTTATGCGGTTGGGCGATAGCAGGTGCTCCAACTCAAGGCCGTAAATGCGGCTGGCATCGGCTGCTTTAATATAAAAATGATCGTAATTGTCGTTGTACTTGTTTACAATGCGGATGCGAAAAGGGTTGGAGTTACCAAAGGCACAAAAGTCAATTCGGGCCACATCTAAATGTTTGGAGAAGCTAAGGTTGCCTTCAGTTTTCAGGATCGCATAAATTTCAACTAGGCCGTTTCTTATAAACTCCCATTCACGCATATCGTACACAACTTTTTCCCACATGGTGTCGTTGCCATGCTTATCTTTTAGTGGCACACTGTAGGTAATGCGGTAAAGATCACTGTATTGAACGGGTAATTTTACTTCGCGGCCATGATGCTTTAGGTAGCCACGCAGCGAAGCATTGATGGAAAAGAATTGCTTTTTTTTTGAAGGAGCATCATTTTTATGGTTAGGGGCCGGCTCCGAAAACTTAGTAAAATTCATACTTGTATCTTGTAATTTTAAGGTAACAACCCCGGTGTTATTTACCGTGGCTTTTATGCAATTGTACTGTTTGTTTAAAAGCTGTTTAAAATTAACCTTTATGTGGCTGAAACATGTTGGGAAAAAATGGTTTGTATTAAACCTTCAAAATACTTTGCCGATAATAATAAACGGCTTCCATACCAGCTAAACATTTCGCCATCGGCCAACAATATAATTGTGTTGGGTAGCAATTGCTGCAACTCGTTTATATGCTTTTGTTGAAAAGGGTAGGGCTCGGTAGACAGCAGCAGCAACTGGCAACCGTTGTTGGCCAATTGATTAATAGTGACGGATGGATAACGGCTTTGATGTTGAAACACGTTAATAAAGCCGGCCCGCTGCATCATATCGCTTATAAATGTGTCGCCGCCCACCGTCATGTAGGGGTCCCTCCAAATGAGGTAAACAGTGCGTATAAGTTGTTGGTTGCTGATTGGTAGTTGGCCGGACAAAAGTTTTAGCTTATTAATGGATGGTTGATTAAAAGATGACTTTTGTTTAGTTGTTAAGGGTTGATTAGACCCCCCGTTATTCCGCCCATTTTTTGCCGTGTCCGTTAATGATTTATGATGGTTTAAAGGAGTGAGCTTTACAGCTTCAACTAAATTAATTGCAGGAAATTGCCCGCAATACAATTGATCAGGTACATCCGGCATCTCGTGTCTAAAACTTTCGCGGAAACATTGTAGTATTTCAAAAGCCTTAAAAATTTCTTTAGTCAAATCAATAGCTTTTGCTTGCCTGCCAACCAGTAATCCAATAATTTTAATCATGTTAAGTGCATCCGCTAAATTATTTACATCCGACACCCAAACCGGCGCAAACTGGCTAATGGCTTCAACCTGGTCTTTCACGTTTTCTTCTTTATTGGCTATTACCAGGTCGGGTTGTAACGACCTGACAATATCAATGCTTACATTTTTTGTACCGCCAACTCGTTGTTTATTTCTAAACCATTGGTTAGGATGAATACAGAATTTGGTGATGCCGACCACTTCTTCATCAAGTCCAAGGTGGTACAGCAACTCGGTTTGCGAAGGTACCAGCGATATGATGCGTTTAGGAGGGGATGGTAACTGGTTGATTTGCCGGGCTTTGTACGATAGAGAAAACATAAGTAAAACTAATTAAATTGAATTTGTTGGTTGGCGAACCTGTGATGGCAAATTACAGCCATTTTTTGGGCCGAATTATTACATAACAAGTAAACAAACAAATAATATTTATTGCTCAAATATTAGTGTAATTTTTACATCTAAAATTATCTCAATATGTATAAGCCATTGCTGATTATTTTACTATGGTGTTCTAATGCAGGGTTTTCGCAGGATTGGCCTGTTAAAAAACAGGTAGAGGAATTAAAAGCAAGGAAATTACCCCAAAAACTTTTTGAGCCTTTTACATTTGTTTCAAATCAACAACTTCAACAGCGGGGAACTTACCAGCAGCTTACCGTAAACAGCAGTTTCAACAAACAAATATTTGCCGAAAGGCCGCCAATTATACGGTTATCGGTGCCCGTTAGTAAAACCGAGGCAATTATTTGTGACCTTATAAAATTTGAACTTGGCAACATAAAATTTACGGCAAACGATAAAAATGTTTTACAGGACATAACTATGCCGGCAACCTATAGAGGCGTGGTAGTAGGCGAAGCTGAAAGAAATAATGTTGTTTTAACCGTTAACGAAAATTACCTTTCGCTCATAGCCACTTTTAGTACCTATGCCATACAGGTTATCAAAGCCGATTTGACCAATCCGCAGGGGTATAGATTGTACAACAGTAAAAGTGTACAGTTTCCGGTAGTGCCGTTTAATTGTGGTACAAAAAGCGAGTCGTCATCGGCTTTGGTAAAGGCCATTCAATCGCCCGGTTACCAAAACAAAAACAGCGCGCCATTGCAAAAGTGTGTGCAGGTGTTTATTGATTGTTTTGACAGTTTGTATCTATGGCAGGGAAGTAATATGCAGCAAACGGTAAATTATGTAACGGAATTGTTTAACGCGGTGGCCACTGGTTATTTAAACGAACAAATTAATATACAGATAACCACCATAAATATTTGGACAACGCCGGATCCATACAGGGGCGATAACAGGGAAAATGCATTGGCGGATCTTGCTGCAAAATACCAGGAAGAGTTTTATGGTAACATTTGTGTCGGGCTCGACTTTAGCCTTAACTCTCAAAGGGGAAGGTCGGGCATAGCCGGAGCGATTGGCAGGGTTAAAGCACAATTGACCAATACCTGTTTTGCCTACACGCCAGAAGATAACCCATTTTGTTATTGTGATATGAATTATAATGTCAAGGATAGTAATTTTCCTGTGGGGCCTAATACTACCGGCCAGCAAATATACCTTACCATGCACGAAATGGGGCATTTGTTAGGCGCTTATCATACCAAATGGTGCGGGTGGAAGTTAACCAGTAACCCCGATACTTTTGGAACCCTGGATAGTTGCGGTGTCATAGAGGGGAGTTGCCCGCAAGGCCCACCGCCACCCGCAACAGGATCTACAATTATGAGTTATTGTGTATCTGGCAATAAAGCTTCGGATTTTGTAAATTTTAATAATGGATTTGGACTATTGCCGGGAAATGCCGTCAGAAATTTTGTTGACCAGAGTGCGTGCATTCCCAAATGCCTGGCTTGCTTAATAAAAAACGATGGACCCATAGATACCCGCCCGTTTCGCGAAAATTTTATTCAGCAATTAATTGCGCTTAACCAACAACCAAAGGAGCTGCCGTATAACATAGCATTCAATATTAAAAATAATAGTAGCCCTCCTACAAAATAAGCTTGCCTACCGTATTCTTTTTTGATTTTTCCAAACAATCATACCTATCACCTTTTCATATAAATCGTGCATGAAAAAATTATTAACGGTGGTTGTTTTATTTGTTGCTTCGCAGGCTATTGGTCAATGGAGTAACACCACAAACCAGTTTACCGACAGCCTTCACATGCCCGTGGCAGTGGCACCGTTGGAGCAACGTAATGCGTTGGTGCTTAATAGTTACCCCGACGGCGGCTACTTTGTAATTTGGGAAGATGAAAGGAATGCAGCTACCACCAAAACCGACATCTATGCCCAAAAATATGACAATGCAGGAAACCGTATGTGGGCCGAAAATGGCGTGCCGGTAGCTAACGGGCCTAATACCCAGCGATATACCTTTGGTTCACTACAGGACTATCGGAGCCGGTCGTTTGCTGCCACTGACAGCGCCGGGGGCTTTTTTCTAACTTATATTGATGATAGTATTAAAAATTACAGTTGGCAGAGAATTTGTGTGCAGCACATGCTTAATAGTGGCAACAGCGTTTTTGGTAATACAGGTTATATTATTGCACAAACTCCTTCAACTGATTTTTTCAATCTTTCTTCACCCTTTTTGGTGCCTGACGGGCAAAAAGGTTTTTTTATCTCTTTCAAAAAAAGTGATGGCAACGATTATATTTATGTTTTTGATTATAAAGATGTAAACGGAACAATGACATATTTTGGCGGTGGTATTGTTAATGAAAATGCGATACAAACAAAATCGCCAGCACCGTGTGGTATTCAGTTGACTGTAATATTTCCCAGTACAACGGTTATTGATTATAACATTTGGTACGACAGACAGGGAGGCTGTAATGTTGTTATGAGTATGAATGGCAATAACGCCTCGCAATATAAAATGCTTTGTTATAACCGGGTATGGCGGGCAAAAAAAGACTCTAAGGTTAAAACTTTATATAGAAACGAAGCAGGGATTGCCTGCCCCAGAATTACAGATTTTAAAAGCGGCGAGGTGTACGTACTTCATACGGTTCACAGAGATTTTCAAAACGTAACCTGCGGCGGTGGTGGCGGTCCCGTATATGCTTACGTAAACGACAGGGTACTTTCAAACGGGTTTGAAATTATTGACGAGGGCGGGTTCGATTACAATTTTCCAAAAGGTACTACCCTGGTTAGTACAGGCAATATAAATGTAGATGTATTTGCAGTTACTAAAAGAACCTACTTGAATAACGTTGTTTCCAATTTTTCGGTGTTAGGGTATGCCTCCAGGGCCGAAAAGTACGACAGTATTCCTTATCAACGAACTACCTACAGCAATCCCGAGTTAGGTTTTAATCCGATTGAACCCAAAACTTTAGATACACTGAATTATTTTAGAGATACACTTTTGGCCGAGGGCAGTTCTTTTCCCGATTTTAGCTTTACAGGTGGAGGCATGTCCATTGGGGGCGTTCATATTTATGCGGCAGCAATTATGAACGCTATGGGCGACAGACTGGTGCGTTTGCAGCATTTGCAGTTAGTAAAAAAATCAGCCAAAACTTTTGCTTTAGAGTACAAAACATCCAACAAAAAAGGTGAGGTTGTAGGAAAAGAAGTTAACACCGGTTTTTCGGTTTCTAACATCAGCTTTGATTTGCCAATGGTTTTGTTAAGTAATTTTGGCGATGCGCTTTTTTATATTCGTGAGTATTACAGGTCGGCAAGGGTAAGTCCCATAATAAATGGAGCTGAACTATCCTGGGGTGCAATGGGCCGACCAATAGGTACAGGTGTTTACAATAATGGTATATATAACCTTGAACAACCAATTGCCACATTCGAAAACTCGGGCGGTTCGGGTATTATTGCCTGGCGCGACAATAAAAATGTAGCGGGTAATACCGGCGATAACATTTTTATGCGACACCTTGATAGCCTTAATAAGTTCAATTACCTGCCACCCAATAATCTTATAAGGCCTATACCAAATCCTTTTGGCCAGGTTACTGCAAACCCGGTTGTGTTAACAGGCACCAGTAAGGCATATACTACTTTTGATATTTATACTTCAACAGGAGTTGGATCGGCAACATCGCCAATTGCAGAAATTTTGGATAATAATAATTTAGGAAATGTAGGGATAAGCGTATTTCAAAATAACGGTGCTATTCGTATTTACAATGGTCAGCCTTACCTTAACAGAAACTATACAATCGTAGCTGAAAAAGCCCCTGTTGGCGGAGCAATAATAAACATAAGATTATTTTTTGCTACGCAGGACTTTAATGCTTTAAAAGCTGCTGATCCATCAATAAATACCCCCGGCGATCTTGTTGTGGTAAAACAGCCAAATGCTTCGCTCAGTGCCACCCCAGCCACCTACACGCCCATACCGGGCGAACAGCTTATAATTCCAACAGCGTGGAAGGCTGTACCGGGCGGATATAGTATTGACTTTACGGTAAACGGTTTTAGCAATTTCTTTATTAAAAAAAGTACTGCATCCCTGTTGTGCAAAAATGGAAATACTTCTATTACTTCCAGTTTAACAGGTGCTAATTACCAATGGCAATTAAACGCGGGTAGTGGCTTTGCAAATATTTTGAATAATAGTTTTTATAGTGGTACCAACACAGCTACTTTACAAATTACAAACGCACCAACATTGTGGTATGGTTACCAATACCGCTGTGTAGTTGCGGGAAGTAACAGCTATGCCGTTTCCCTTCAATTTTTAAATACATGGACCGGCGCAATCAATAATACATGGGAAAATGGGAGTAACTGGAGCTGCGGCGTTATACCCGATGCCAATACTGATGTAGTTATAAATAGTGGGTTGCCGGTGCTAAATTCCAATGCCAGTTGCCGAAGTATTTATGTAAATCCGGGTGCTATGTTTACGGTTAGTGTGGGTAAAAATTTAACGGTTATGCATTAACAGCGGTAAGATTACGGCAAATTAATTTGCTGCATTTACAAACTACAGTAAACGCTGTGCGACGCAACGGCTGATGCTCAATGAATAAAATGCCGGGCTCAAAAAAAAATTACTTGGCCAAACTCTGTATCACATCGTACTTGGTTATTATGTGGTAGTTGCCACTATCGTCTTTTGCCATAACTGCGCCATTGCCTTTGGTTATGAGGCCGCCAAGGCGCTCAACCGGCGTATCAATTGATACGATAGGGTAGGCTGGCTCCATTACACTTTTAACGGTCTGGTTTTTTATTTCGGGATTGCTAAATATTTTTTGAAACAGTCCGCCTTCGCTTACGGCCCCTACCATGCCTTCGCCATTCATTACGGGTATTTGTTCAATGTCGTATTTTTTCATCAGCTCAACGGCATCGCTTACGGTTTTGGTAGGCTCAATGGTTACGAGGCGTTTGCTGGCGCGGCCGCTAATAATATCTTTAAACGTTTTAACGTCTAAAAAACCCCGTTCCATCATCCACTGGTCGTTGTACACTTTGCCTACATAACGGCTTCCATGGTCGTGAAAAACAACCACCACTACATCGTCCCTGGTTAGTCTGTCTTTTAACTGCATAAGTCCACTTAAAGCGCTTCCGCAACTATATCCTACAAAAATCCCTTCTTCTTTGGCAATGCGGCGGGCCATTACCGCGCCGTCCTTATCGGTTACTTTTTCAAAGTGATCTATCACACTCATGTCATAGTTGGCGGGTACAAAATCTTCGCCAATACCTTCGGTTATGTAGGGATGAACCTCCTTCATATCAATTTCGCCGGTGTTAAAATACTTTGTCAGCAGCGAGCCATAGGAGTCAATTGCCCAAACTTTTATGTTGGGGTTCATTTCTTTTAAATATTTGCCAGCCCCTGTTACGGTGCCGCCCGTGCCGGTAGCAACTACTAAATGGGTAACCCTGCCCTCCGTTTGTTGCCAAATTTCGGGGCCGGTTTGCTCGTAATGGGCAAGGCGGTTAGCAAGGTTGTCGTATTGGTTTACATACCAGCTATTAGGCACTTCGCTGGCAAGGCGCTTGCTTACGGAGTAATAGCTTTTTGGGTCGCCGGGCTCAACATTGGTGGGGCAAACAATTACTTCGGCGCCAACGGCTTTAAGTATATCGGCCTTTTCTTTGCTTTGCTTATCGGTAGTAGTAAATATGCATTTGTAGCCTTTAACAATAGCGGCCAACGCAAGGCCCATACCGGTATTACCACTGGTACCCTCTATAATGGTGCCGCCTGGTTTTAAAAGGCCCTGCTGTTCGGCCATCTCTACCATTTTTACGGCCATACGGTCTTTTACTGAGTTGCCGGGATTAAAGTATTCCACCTTTGCCACTACGGTGCAGGGAAGATCTTTGGTTATAGCGTTAAGCTTTATAAGAGGAGTGTTTCCGATAGTTTCAAGAATATTATTCAACCACATGACAAAATAATTTTTTTTAAAGGTACACAATACATTACAGCAAGGCCGTTGTGCCATTGTATGCAGCCTGCACTTAATATAGCTAACGGCGCTAAATGTAGTAGCAGCAGGGTAAACAATTGATGTTAAATTATAAAATGCAGCCAGCTTTTGCTTATTTCATAGCCTCCACTGCTTTTTGCACAAAATTATCGGTGGCATTTGCTACTTCATAATAGCCCTGGGTGCGCCAAATTTGACGTGCCATTAAACCTGGAATACGTTTTTGAAGATATTCTTTATCGCGGGGCGAAAATTTACTAAAGTCGATTGAGTCGGCCTGGGCAAATTGCTTTAACTGGTTAAACATGGTTTCGGTAGATTGAAAACTTTGACCAAGTTGCGAAGGTTTTTTGTAAGCCGAAAGCTCACTTTTATGCGAAACGTAATAGGTATAAATGAAGTTATTGAGGGTGCCGCTGGTAAATAATTTTAGCATTTCGCCGCTCATGGCCAGTGTATCAAAGGGCACAAATACATCGGGCGTAATACCGCCGCCACCATACACTAAATGGCCTTTTGGTGTTTTATAAACCTTACCATTGTTTTTGCTGGTATCGGCCGTAACCACCTCGCCGTTGTGAAAACGGTTCAAAACTTCTTCTTCGTACTGGTTATAACCATTGCTATACGATTTTTGAATGTTGCGGCCTAATGGGGTATAATAGCGCGCAACGGTTAACCGCAGTGCCGAGCCATCGCTAAGGCCAAATTGTTCCTGTACAAGGCCCTTACCAAAGGTGCGCCTGCCAACAATGGTGGCCCTGTCCCAATCCTGAAGGGCGCCGCTTAGTACTTCGCTGGCGCTGGCCGACGATTCATCTACCAGTAAAGTAAGTTTGCCTGTTTCAAAAAGCCCTTCCTTACGGGCGGTATATTCGTATTTTGGTACATGGCTCCCTTGTGTGTATACAATTAGCTTGTCTTCGTCTAAAAATTCGTCAGCAATATTTACCGCCTGGCTTAATAATCCGCCGCCATTACCTCTAAGGTCAAGAATAAGCTTTTGCAGGTTTTGTTTTTTTAGTTTTTCAAGTGCCTGCATAAACTCAACATAGGTGCTTTCTGAAAATTTGTTGAGGTGTATAAAGCCCGTTTGGCTGTCAATCATGTAAGCAGCATCAACCGAGGGCACGGGTATGGTTCCACGAATAATAGTAACAGGTATTAGTTGGCCTGCCCTTAAAATGGTCACTTTAACCGGGCTGTCTTTTTCGCCCCGCAGGTATAACCTAATAAGTTCGGGTTTTATTTTATTACCCGATAGCTTAGTGCTGTCGTTCACAAAAATTATTTTATCGCCCACCATTAGTCCTGCCTTTTCCGATGGGCCACCTGCTATAACATTCAATACATTTACCGTGTCATAAAAAATTTGAAATTCAACTCCAATACCGCTAAAATTTCCCCTTAGGTCGTCGTTAATTGCAGCAAGGTTAATAGCAGGAATAAATACGGTGTGCGGATCAAGTTGTTTTAAAATGTTGGGAATGGCCGCATTGCCTAATGTGTCGGTTTGCACATCGTCAACATACCGTAGCTGAACCAGGTCCAGTACCTCCTGAAATACGCTACGGCCGCTTTTGGCAAAAAACCCTTTTGTTCCCGATTGTTTGCCAATATAATACCCGGCATAAATACCAATTACCAATATAACCGATAATAGCACCGGTAGCCAAACCTGCAATCTTTTGTTATTCTTCATACAAAGCCATTCAATTTTTAGAAGTGCAAACTTCACACTTTCCGCTCAAATAACTGCTTTTGCTTTAACCAACTGGTCAATATGTGGCAATTTAAAAACAGTTGGCGTTCTAAATTTTCTTTCTTCATGCCTTGCTTTGCCCCAAAAACATACTTTACTAACAGGTACATGGTTTTACTACAGCTATCAAAATTTTTAGAAGTATTTGATTAAAAAAGCAAGGTGGCTGCTGAGCCTGTCAAAGCAATGGTTGGCATTACCATTTATTGAATGGGTGGCAATAAGGCCTGTAACTAAATATAGAAAATTAAAAAACCATCCTTTTTAACAGGATGGTTAATTTAATTATTGTTAAAAACAATAATGTTTTTAGCGCTTAATTATTCGGCGGCAATTTTGGGTTTTGGACCACGCTTTTTAGGCATGTCTCCTACGGCAGGTTTTACAGTGGGTTTAGGGCCTGGTTTTCTTCCTCTTTTTTTGCCTTCGGCACCTTCGGGCTTTGGACCAGGTTTAGAACTTTTTTTGGCTTGAGGCATTTCATCGCTGACATTTAAACTGTATTCAATTTTAATGTGCAGCAATGCATCTTTCGAAAAAACTTTACAGATGCCATCTGCAAAATCGGGAGTTAAATCGGCCGCTTTAATTACAATGTTAGCTTCCATGTTGGAGGGGTTTAATAAATAAATATTTGACAAATTTAAGTGTAAATAAAAAAATAATATACAATTTGTTGAAATTATTTTGTTATTAGGAAAAATAATTGCTCATTACCAAATAATTTTTGAAGATTCTTTTAAGATGCTGCTAGTAATTCACTTTTAATAGCGTTGGTAAAAGCTCTCTTTCAGTACTTGCATTGTTTTTAAAAAGCAACACCAGGATGGTATTTTTAATAGCAACTACCCATAATTTTTCATATAAATGTGCCTATTGTTTTTCATTTACCTAAACTACCCTCCTCCTTTTTGCGGGTAAAGTAAATAAAACTTATACTATTTTTTTTAGAGAAAGCAAGGCAGTATTGTCAATCCCGATGTTTTATTACACCTCAATTTTTGTTTGGGTTAATCAGGCACACATTTTTGAAGGTTAATAGTGACCCCCATGGGTGCGATTTTTGTACAGTAATAACAAAAGACTTTTATGAGTAGATTGATCATTATATCTAACCGTTTGCCTTATTCTATTGAAAATGTGGATAATAAAATTAGTTTGAGACAAAGTTCGGGAGGCCTGGTATCGGCACTAAAAAGTTACTTTGAAAATACGGAAACCAGCGCAATACAATTTGATGAAAAAATTTGGATTGGCAGTGCCGATTTTACCAATAACGATTGGGAACGTGCAAAGGACAACATGCAGGAGGTAGATTTTACCATAAATCCAATTTTTATTAACGATGAATTGTATAGTAATTATTACAACGGTTTTTCAAACTCAACTGTGTGGCCGCTGTTCCATTATTTTCCCACACTTACCAATTATGCCAAAATAAATTACGATGCCTATGCCTCGGTTAATACATTATTTACTGACGAAGTAGTAAGAATAAGCAGACCTGGCGATGTTATTTGGGTACACGACTACCAGTTAATGATGTTGCCAATGATGTTACGGAAAAAGATGCCTTTGGCAGCAATAGGTTTCTTTTTGCATATCCCTTTTCCATCGTACGAAATGTTTAGGCTTTTGCCGGGCGAGTGGAAAAAAAATATATTATCAGGTTTATTGGGTGCCGATGTTATTGGATTTCACACTTACGATTATGCTCAACATTTTATTAATTCGGTAAAAATGTTGTTGGGGCTTGACATCCAGTTTAATACCCTTGTGTACAACAACCGCCTTATAAAAATTGATCTTTTTCCGCTGGGTATTGATTTTAAAAAGTTTTATAATTGTGGCGATGTTCCAGAGGTAATGTCTTACCACAACGAGCTTAAACAAAATTTTGTAGGTAAAAAGATTATATTTTCTGTTGACCGGCTGGATTATACCAAAGGACTTAATTACCGGCTTGAGGGGTTCGAAAACTTTTTGACCCGTTATCCGGAATGGATAGAAAAGGTGATATTTATTTTCAATATTGTGCCATCCCGCGACTTGATACCTACTTACATGGACAGGAAAAAAATGATAGAGGAGAAGGTAAGTACGATAAATGGAAAGTTTTCAACCATACAATGGCAACCTATTATTTATCGCTTTAACCACATTCCGTTTAACGAATTATGTGCGTTATACAGGGTGGCCGATGTGGGCCTTATTACACCGCTGCGCGACGGGATGAACCTTGTAGCTAAAGAGTTTGTAGCAGCAGCTAACAGCGGGGGCGTACTTGTGCTGAGCGAACTGGCAGGTGCTGCCAGCGAATTAAATGAGGCCATATTAGTAAACCCTACCGACACCGAGGAAATGGCCGACTCAATAGTAGCGGCTTTGCTAATGGATAAAAATGAAAAAGCAAACCGTTTAGCTACCATGCAAAACAGGCTGGCCGCATACGATACCCAACATTGGGTAAATGATTTTCTCAATCAATTACTTACTTTAAAAACAGAGCAGGATAAAATGAAAGTAAAATTGGTTGACGATGGCGTTATTGCCAAAATCAGGAAGAGCTATGAAGAAACATTAAACAGGCTTTTTTTGCTTGATTACGATGGCACGCTTGCCGCGTTTACTAAGGTGCCCTCGCATGCAAGCCCTACCGATGCAGTAATGCAATTTTTAAAAAGCCTGACGACCGATGCAAAAAATGAAGTGGTAATAATTAGTGGCCGTGATGCAGATTCACTTGAAAAATGGCTGGGTAATTTAGATATTAATTTTGTTGCCGAACACGGAGTGTTTATAAGGTATAAAGGAAAGCCATGGCAAATACAAGCCACTGTAAGCGACTCATGGAAGGAGAGAATACGGCCTATGATACAATCGTATGTAACCCGTTGTGCCGGCTCGTTAATGGAAGAAAAAAAGAATACCCTTGCCTGGCATTATCGCAATGCGCACCCTGGGCTGGGCTTTACCCGTTCGCGGGAGTTGTTGAATAATCTTATACAATTAACAGCCAATACACCGGTACAGGTAATTGATGGTAATAAGGTGCTGGAAGTTAGGCTTACCGGTATTGATAAAGGTGTTACTGCCCTTAAAGTGTACAATAAAATTAAACCCGACTTTACACTCTGCATTGGCGACGATACTACCGACGAAGATATGTTTAAAGCACTTGAGGGAAAAGGCTTTACCATTAAAATAGGTAGCGGAGCCACCGCCGCCACTTATAATATGGCATCGCAAACAGATGTACTTCCTTTTCTTAAAAAAATACATATGTCAACCGATCACCACGCATATATGTAAAAGTGCATGGTAATTGCCGGCGCAATTGTAATTACTAATTTTATTGCCTGCTGTTAAGCCATGCATCCTTAAAATTTTGCTGGGTATTGTTAACAGAGGGCATCATTGTTAAAATTATTTCGGGGTTTTGCGCCAGTGTAATAATGCTGTCTATAACAATACCCCGATGGTTGTAAGTAACAGGCAATTGATAGCCCGGCTTGTGGCTATTTACAATTTCGGTAAACTCCTTTTTATTTAAAATGTTTTTACCATCAAGGCTGGTAATTACATCATCAACATCAATACCGGCGTTATATAAAGGGGTATTTATAATGGTGGCAGCGCCCAATGTAGGCTGGCTTCGGGTATACAAAAAGTTTTCCCCGCCAGCCCATGCCCTACCGGTGTTGGCTGTTTGTAACGATATTCCTGCACTGGCCAACAGCAACGAGTAATCCACAGGCTCATGCCCGTAAATATATTTGTTAAAAAAATTACTGGCAAATGCATTGTTGGTAATAGTGGCAAGTGCCGTTTGCAAACTGGCAATAGTGTAGGGCTTGGCAGGTTTTCCAAAACGTTTCCATAATTCCTGCATAAAATCATCTAACGATTTTTTGGGAAAAGAGCTCCTGATAGACAGGTCAAGTGCAAGCGCAATGGCCCCGCCATAAGTATAGTACGATGCATACATATTAGGGTAATTATTTTTATCGATAGATACGCCTGCATCAACAAAAACTGCCCGCTCACTATTTTCAATGGGGGAATAATTTATAGCCCCCGGCAAATTCATTTTTACGTTTACAAGGTCCTCCATACTGCTTACAAAAGCATCGGCCTGTAAAAAGCCAGATCGATTTAATATGAGGTCACCATAATATTGTGTAAACCCTTCGGCCAGCCAAAGTCCCTGGCTTACATTACTTTTCTCAAAATTGAATGGCTCAATATCAGCAGGGCGTATACGCTCAACATTCCAGCAATGAAAAAATTCGTGCGAAAAAACGCCGAGTAATTCATCGCTACCATTAAAATTATAAGGCAAACATATCATGGTACTATTTCTGTGCTCCATTCCATCGCCTTTTACATAGGGGTTAATGCTGGCAATAAAGGTATAAGTGCCATAGTCGTATGCAGGTAATTCGCCAAATACTGCTTTAGCTTCCTTTACCATTTTTTCAACTTTTGCAGCAAATGCGCTAAATACTTCGGGTGTTGTAGTGGCCTCCAATGCCAATCTAAAGGTGTATTGTTTTCCGTCGGGATTAGTAACATTCCAGGTACCTATTCGTAAACTACCTACCTTGGTTGGGCTGTCCATAAAATATTGCAGGTCGGGCGCCAAAAAAGTTTCTGCGGTACTGCCGGGTTTTAATTGGGTGGCAATTTTCCACCGGGCATCTAATAGTGTAAACTGTAAGGAAATGGGTGCTTTTTCCATACCCTTTACCCACATAAATGCCGACGGCATGTTTAGGTGGTAGCCTGTAATATCTATGCCAGAATATGTGCCATCGGCATAATTTGCAAATAGGGTATAGGTTACGGTAGCCTTTGTTTTATAGCCACTAATTTTATAAACATCGGCATCCGTTTTTTCAACGGGCAAGTTTATGCCATTTTCATCCACAGCTTTTACGTTGTACACGTTTTTTCCAAATTCGTGTTTTGCATACCTGCCGGGCGAGGAACGGCTCATCATAAAATAAGCGCCACCGGCAGGTAGTTTATCGGCCGTAACACTTATTTCGGCTTCGTGGTGTGCTGCGTTGGGGGCCGAAAAATTATAGGTAATACTTTGGCTAAACGATACTACTGGCAATACACATACCAAAACCGCAAACCTTACAATGCTCATAAATGGCGCTTTTTTTTGTTAGATGAGTTACATTTATCCCTCGTTAAACCAACTATTGTTTTTAACCATCGATGTTAAGGAATGTTTTCTTATGGCAAAAACTACAACGGTATAACCTTTTTTTCAACGTTGCTTTTATACGCAGCTTCTATAAGTTCTATTACCAACAGGCCATCATCGGCCGATACAGGAGCTGGCTGTCCATTTCTTATACATTGAAAAATTCCTTCAAAATAATCAAGATAATTACCCGCAAGTGTAGGCAGGTGTTTGCGTATCACTTCGCCATTTATTTGGGTATGCAGCAAACCCTGTTCGCTTTCGGGTTCAATACCATAGCCGGTTGTTGCCGGCGTTTGGCCAGCCATTAGCGAAACCTCCTGCACATCAGTACGGTTTTTTAAAAACGACCCTTTTGTTCCGTGTAAAATAAAACCTGGCAACGCTTCCCGTACCAATAAGCTCGATTTTAATTTTACCCTTAACCGAGGGTATATTAATGTAACATCAAAATAATCATCTATCTGGCTTAGGGGCCGCACCGTTCTTATATCAGCAAATACGCCATCGGGTTTACCAAACAACTGCAGCGCCTGGTCAATAAGGTGCGATCCAAGGTCGTACAATACACCAATGCCGGGGCCAGGTATTTCTTTATGCACCTTTGGGCTCAATGCTTCTTTAAAGCGATCGAAGTGAATTTCAACCTCAATCATCTCCCCTAATAATTGTTCTGTAACCACTTTTTTAACCGTTCTAAAGTCGCTGTCAAACCGCCTGTTGTGAAATACCGACAACATTAAACCCTTGCTGGTGGCCAGTTCCACCAACTCCTGGCCATCGGCAACCGTATTGGTAAATGGTTTTTCAACAATAACATGTTTGTTGGCCAGCAGGCATTGTTTAGTATAATCGTAATGTGTTGCATTGGGCGTATTAACTATTACCAATTCAGCCGCATCGTCGCTCAATAGCTCCTTCAGCGAGCGGTAAGTTATTACCTGTGGGTATTTTTCAACTGCAAGGTTTTTACTTCTTTCCCAAACACCCCGTAGGTTAAAACCATTATGGAAGTGCACAAAAGGCGCATGAAAAACAACGCCAGACATGCCAAACGAGCATATAGCCGTACTAATTGGTTGCATAAATTGTTTGTTTAATTGAAACGAATGTAACACCATTCCTAAAAAATGAGAGGGGTACGCCAACACAATTTTGTTGCAGTAATTATTATGCTGCCTTTTATTGGCTATTCAAAAACATGGTGTTTGAGTAAAATGGTGGTTATTTGCGCAACTTTTTTTTATTATGGCGGCACCACGCAAGGCGGCAATGGGCTTTATTTTTATAACATTAATATTAGATGTTACCGGTTTGGGCATTATTATACCGGTTTTTCCCAGGTTGATACAGGAGTTGATTGGCGGCGGTGTAAGCGAGGCTTCGCAATGGGGCGGATGGCTAACCTTTGCCTACGCTTTTATGCAGTTTATTTTTGCACCGGTATTGGGTAACCTTAGCGATCAGTATGGCCGCCGTCCCATACTATTGTTTTCGTTGTTGGGGTTTGGTATTGATTATATTTTTCTTGCATTGGCCCCTTCCATAGGCTGGTTATTTGTAGGTCGTATTTTGGCCGGTATTACAGGCGCAAGCATTACCACCGCCACCGCCTATATTGCCGATATAAGCACCGATAAAAACCGTGCACAAAACTTTGGAATGATAGGTGCAGCATTTGGCCTTGGTTTTATTATTGGCCCCGTGTTAGGCGGTCTGTTGGGCCAGGTAAGTTCGCGGCTTCCGTTTATTGTATCGGCAATACTTACCCTGTTAAACGCTTTGTACGGCTATTTTGTATTGCCCGAATCGCTTGATAAGGCCAACAGGCGAAAATTTGAATGGAAGCGGGCTAATCCCCTGGGCTCGCTTTTGCAGCTAAAAAAATACCCCTCCATTGGCGGTTTAATAGGCTCACTTATTTTAGTATATGTGGCGGCCCACGCAGTACAAAGCACCTGGACCTTTATAAATATCGAAAAATTTAACTGGAGCGAAGCCATGATAGGATACTCCTTAGGGGTGGTAGGTATTTTGGTTGCCTTGGTGCAGGGCGGCCTGATAAGGTACATTAACCCTAAAATTGGTAACGAACGTAGTGTGTATATTGGTTTGTTTTTGTATGCCGTTGGGTTAATATTATTTGCCTTTGCCAACCAAACGTGGATGATGTTTGCCTTTTTACTGCCCTATTGCCTTGGTGGTATAGCCGGCCCTGCCCTGCAAAGCATTATTGCAGGCCAGGTGCCTGCCAACGAGCAGGGCGAGTTGCAGGGTGCCCTTACCAGCCTTATTAGTACTACGTCCATAGTTGGGCCGTTGTTAATGACCAACCTGTTTGCCTATTTTACAAAAGCCGGTGCCCCCATTCATTTTGCCGGAGCACCATTTTTATTGGGGTCGGTTTTAATGCTGGGCAGCGCAGTGATAGCCTATAAAACGTTGAAAGGAAGGCGGTCAGTATAATGGCTGCAAGGCATACTTACAAATAGATAAAACCGGTTTTTTGGTGGCTCTTCTAATGGCTTACATGGCTATCTTTACTCTCAAAAATACAGTTGATGGAAAAAACCTTAGATAGGCGTTTTAAAACACTGGACGAATTTACCATTCAGCAGGTGCGTGATTTTCCACATGCTACCGGCGAACTAAGCAGGCTGTTACGCGACATTGGTTTGGCCGCAAAAAGGGTAAATGTAGAAGTGAATAAGGCAGGGCTGGTGGACATTTTAGGCGAAGCAGGAAGCGTAAACGTGCAGGGTGAAGATGTAAAGAAATTAGATGTATTTGCCAATAACCAGTTTATTGGTGTATTGCGCCATGGTATTAGTTGCGCCGGTGTTGGCAGTGAAGAAAATGATGATATTGTAATTTTTGATGAAGAAGTAAGCAATAAAAGCAAGTATGTGCTGTTGATGGACCCCATGGATGGAAGTGGCAATATTGATGTAAATGTGTCAATTGGTACCATTTTTAGTGTGTACAAAAGGGTAAGCCCTATTGGCACACCCTGTATTTTAGACGATTTTTTACAGCCGGGAATCGAACAGGTGGCCGCCGGCTACATTATTTATGGAAGCAGTACCATGTTTGTATATGCCACCCGCCGCGGCGTAAACGGTTTTACCCTCGATCCATCTATTGGCGAGTTTTGCCTTAGTAACCCCGATATTAAATGCCCCGAAATAGGAACCACCTACTCAGTAAATCATGGTAATTTTTTGCAGTTTGCGCCAGGTGTTCAGCAATACATAACCACTTGCCAAACAAAAAGTAAAAGCAATGGTGGCCCATATAACCAACGGTATATTGGCAGTATGGTAAGCGATGTACATCGCAACCTCATAAAAGGCGGCATTTTTATGTACCCCTTAACAACGGATAAGCCATTGGGCAAGTTACGTTTGCTTTACGAGTGTAATCCGCTGGCCTTTATTATTGAAGTGGCAGGAGGCAGGGCCACCAATGGCGTGCAACGTATATTGGATGTAAAACCTACAAAACTTCACGAGCGTTCGCAACTTTTTATAGGAAGCAAAATAATGATGGACGAATTGGAAACATATATTAACCCCGTGGTACATGAATAAAATAATAGAAGTAGCCAACCTGGTAAAAAACTACGGGAGTTTTGAAGCAGTAAAGGATATTAGTTTTGACGTGTACGAAGGAGAAATATTTGGATTGCTTGGCCCTAATGGTGCAGGTAAAAGCACTACCCTTGAAATTATTGAAACGCTTCGCCAAAAAACCAGTGGCAAGGTTACCGTTAAAGGCTTTGACCTTGATACGCAACCAAACAATATAAAAGAGTTGATTGGCGTACAGCTACAGGCGTCGGGCTATTACCCCGGTCTTAAATTGCACGAACTGTTGCAATTGTTTGCAGGTTTATATAACAAAGAAATTGATACCACCGAATACCTGCAACTGGTAAACCTTGTTGACAAGCGCAATGCTAAATTTAAGGAACTTAGTGGTGGTCAAAAGCAGCGTTTTTCGGTTGCTACCACGCTTATTAACCAGCCAAAAATTATTTTTTTAGATGAGCCAACAACAGGCCTCGATCCGCAGGCACGGCGTAATTTGTGGGACCTGATACGCGACATACGCAGCAAGGGCACTACCGTTATTATTACTACCCACTACATGGACGAAGCTGAGGTGTTGTGCGATAGGGTAGCGGTGATTGATGCCGGCAAGATTATTGCCATAGGTAGCCCCGATAAACTGATTGACGAACTTGTGGCCACTGGTTTTGAACGACCCAAAACAGTAAAGCCTGCCTCGCTTGAAGATGTTTTTATTAACCTGACAGGCCGCGAGTTGCGGCCCGAATAACTTTTTATACAACCAACAAAAAGCATACAACCAACATGACAATGAAAAAAACACTGCTGGCCTTAACACTGGTTTCAACATCGGTATGCCTGCAAGCCCAAACAAAAAAACCAGTGGCAAAACCAGCCACTAAAACTGTGGTAAAGCCAGGGGCAAAGCCGCCCGTAAAACCAGCTGCTGCCGTTAAGCCTTTAAAAAATTCAATTGATTCGGTAAGCTATGCCTTTGGTATTTCGCTGGGCGAGTTTTTAAAAAGCCAGGAAATAAAGAAAGTCAACTTTACTATGTTGAACATGGCCATTACCCAAACGCTTAATGGCCAAACTCCTTACATGAACATGCAACAGGCAAACGATGTGCTTTCTACACTGCAAAATGCCAAAAAAGAGAAGATAGCAGGAGCAGAGAAAGCAAAGAGTGCTAAGTTTTTGGACGAAAATAAAAAGCGGCCGGGTATTATGGTAACTCCAAGTGGGTTGCAGTACGAAATAATGACCAAAGGCAACGGTGCAATACCGGCATCGGCCGATACCATTGTAGCCCATTATGCCGGTACATTAATGGATGGCAAAGAGTTTGACAATAGCTACAAGCGTGGCGAGCCCATAACAATACCAGTTACCGGTGTAATAGCGGGCTGGACCGAAGCGCTGCAATTAATGCCTGTTGGCAGCAAGTGGAAACTATTTATCCCCAGCGATCTTGCTTATGGCGATTATGGTGCTGGCGGCGATATACCTGGTGGCGCAGCATTGGTGTTTGAAATAGAATTGCTTGGTATTAAAGGAAAATAATTGACTTTATTCATTCAATAAAATGCAACGATGGATCCACGTTATCCTATTGGACAATACGAGCCATTACCTTTTTCGGAAAAGCAAAAAAATGACTGGTTAAACGACCTGAAGTTTTTACCTACAGATGTTGAAATGGCTATTCAAAACCTTGACGAGTATCAACTGAACACACCCTACAGAAACGGTGGTTGGATGGTAAAAGAAGTAGTGCATCATGTGGCCGACAGCCACATGCATGCCTATGCAAGGTTTAAGTTTGGGCTTACCGAAGATGCACCTGCCATTAAACCTTATGATGAAGCAGCGTGGACGTTGTTAAATGATGTACAGACGCTGCCGATCAACATTTCGCTTACGTTGTTAAATGCACTGCACCAGCGGTGGATAGCTGCTATACAACCTTTAGATAGCAAACAATGGATGAGGACGGTAATGCATCCCCAACACAAAAACCCTTTAACCCTTTGGTTTTTATTGGGCATGTATGTTTGGCATGGCAAGCATCACACCGCTCATATTACACATTTAAGGGAAGAAAAAAACTGGTAACATAATTATGAGCGAAGACCCATTGAAGTGGAAAACACTTTCGTCGGAATATATTTTTTACGACACCTGGCTAAAGGCCCGTAAAGATGTTTGCCAGCGCCCCGATGGAAAAATAATTGAAGACTACTATGTGATGGAGTACATGACATGGGTAACCGGCGTGGGAATTACTACCGAAAATAAAGTGGTAATGATACGGCAATACAGGCATGCATTGGGGGTAAGTTGTTTTGAAACCCCTGGTGGCTGTGTTGATGATACTGATGCAGATTTAGAAACCGCCATACGCCGCGAAATGTTGGAGGAGACGGGTTACCAGTTTGAAACTGCCGAATACCTGGGTAATACGTCACCCAATCCATCTACCAATAACAACCTGATGCATTTGTTTTTATTACAAGGGGGCAAAAGGTTACAGGAGCAGCAGCTTGACCACAATGAAGAAATTGAAGTGCTCTTGTTCACTATTCCCGAAGTTTTAAAAATGATGGATAACAATGAAATTATTCAGAGCATGCACATGACTGGTTTGCTGTTAGCCTTTAAAAAACTGGGGATTATACAATATAGTGTGCCGGAGTAAAGCACAGGACTGAAAAAATTTGAAATCGCTATCTGTGAAACAATTGTAGCCGGTTTTTATTTTTCGGTTATGTTTGATTTACGTTAGCTTATTATATAATGACAAAGCGAAGGTTTAGTAAAGAACCTGGTTCACTAGGCTTGTTACTAATAAACAATTTCCTTGCTGCCTTTTACGATTAATTAAAATGAAACGGTAGTGATTTGATAAAATCGTAATATAGAGTAATAATAAATAAAATGGGAATAATAATTGCCCATGAACAAATTCTATTCCCATTTATCAATAATCATCTTTAGTTAGCGGAGTGTAAATACTTTGACCCCCCCATAGCTTTAAGCTTTTGTTCACTATCAGCAATTTCTATTTTTAGTTTTTCAATGTCCCTTGTAATATTCACTAATTTATCTTTGGCATTACGTGCTTGTGACGAACTTTTTTCTGCTTTTCGCGCGGCTTTCGTTGCTGCTTTTGCCTTACGTTTATCTTGATCGTCATTTGTAAGTACAGTTGCTGCGCTTTGGTTATTATCAGCCGCTTTTTGAGAAGCTTTCGCTGAATTTTTAACATCAGAATTTTTCTCGTCAAGTTGATTTTGCAGTTTTGCCATTTCGATTTTCTTATCATTGATTGAAATAGCCATTTGTAACATTGTATTATCGTTGCTTAAAGCACTAATAAAATCTTGTGTTACAGCTTGTGCAGAAACTACATTGGAGATTATGACAATGGCAAACATTAATGTCATTAACCTTAGTTTTATGTTCATGTATGTTGATCGCTGAGATTTGTGAATCAGCAGATTGTTTCCAGAAAGAGAAAAATCGTGCCATGTTGTGTTGTGGATTACTTTGGCACTTTACACCTATCAAAACAATAGATACTGCAAAACGCAGCAAAACAGCTTTTTTGCCAAAAAAATTCACACATACCACTATCAAGTTGTTTTCCGTTTCGGCTGGTTTTGGCTTAGGTGCCGGGCTACAACGCAAATAACAATATTTGCATTGCGCAATAAATATTTACAAGGTCAGGCTTCGTTTTCCATTTGCAGGTTAGTCGTCCATACATTCTGTTCGGTTAAGAAACGTATTTAAATGTCCATTAATAATTCTCCTTCTACGTGGGATAATAGTGATACCCCAAATAAGCAATCTTCCATTCCCCGTTTTCCTTTTCAAGTATGCGGGTCTTTAACCACTTGCCAAGGAACTTGCGGGTATCTTTTTCATAAGAGTTTTGCTCAAAAGTGAACCAGGCCATATCGCTGGAGATGCGGAAGTTTTCATTTGATCGTTCCTCGGTTGAGCCTTGCCAAAGTGTTTCGTTGGCTTCGAACTGCTTTTTCTTTTCCGCTACCAACATTTCAAATCCGGTATTGGAAGTAACTTTTTTAGGAAACCCCATTTAGCAGCCAACCTTGCAAAATGCGGGTGATTTGAAACAGGTGTTTTGCCATGCATCAAAACTTTGCTAATAGTACGACTCCGCTTCCATTGCTCTCACAGCCTGATTGGCTGCTTTTTTTTTTAAAATCAACTTTTTGGGTTGTAGGCTGCGGTTGGTTGCAGTTTGTAAAAACAATACAAACAAAAAGCATTAAAACAATTGCTTTTGTTGGGATTAGATAGCTTTTTGGACAATTGGATTTGACCTGTAGCAGTGAATTATGCCTAATCATAGCTGGGTTTTTATGGCATAAGCAATAAATGACTTTCGATAACTGAGTTGGTTGGGAGTGCTGCGGTGGTGCTTGTATTCGTTGTTTATAGGGCCTCATAACCGCAGCGATTTGAAAAACTAAAGTGTAATAACTCTGGGTTTGAAATGAAAAGCGGTGTAGGGATTGAGGTTGATAGCAGCAAATAACCAATGTTACATTGTTTAACCGTGTGTTTCCAAATACTTTTGCTGGCTGCCGATTTTTGTCTCTACTTCTTCAATAAATTCAGACACCTGGTCTGGTGTCAAAATTATTTTAGTCCTGTCGTGCATCGTCACCATTACAAGATTATCTCTACGGGTGGCATAAAATCTTATTTTTCCGAGGTCTGTGTCAAATTTTCCAAAGTATCCAAACGCACCGCCTTTAGAAATGTTTTTCAAAAGGTCATGATGTATTCTGTCTATCCTTGCTACGTCATTAATATTAACTTCAACGGTACCTATAAGCCTGTGAATAATGATTTTGCTATTAACTGCTTCGTACTTTAATGGCTGATATAAATGAGTCGCTAATAACAACAACATGAAAAAAGAAAAAAAACCATACCAAATCCATTTGTCGCTGCTATGAAGTAAATTGAACAATAGCAAGACTGTAAAAATTAGAAACACCCCAATTGTCTTTTTTCGTACAATTTTGTCTACTGAAGTTGTAAAAATCATCTGTTATTTTTTATTTAAAAGTTGAGTTGTTGCCCGGCTATCAGCCAGTATTAACGGCTACCTCTTGTATAGTTATTGACCGCTCGTAAATGCCCGGTACCATAGTCATTTTTAAAATTAAACTTTAAGGTAGCAACTAAGGGTGATAAATGAAAGGA